>Ga0187878_1001542_pt1 | contig 22181 bp, 13 predicted proteins | sample June2016WEW_17_1_FD_132979 | JGI IMG/M metagenome (GOLD analysis project Ga0187878, IMG submission 132979) | Peatland microbial communities from SPRUCE experiment site at the Marcell Experimental Forest, Minnesota, USA - June2016WEW_17_150 | ecosystem: Environmental > Terrestrial > Soil >...
ACGGGTACTGGCTGGATGGGCACGATACCAGTTTGAGCACACCACGGCAGTCGATCTCTCCCAGCAGGTATCCGCAGGCCCCCTCCTCGTCCCAGGCGCGCCCCTCGGGAATGCCGCTATACCAGACCTGGGTGGCATCGAGGGGATTCGGCACCACTCGCTGCTGGTGATAGTGACCGAGCGCGCAGTAAAGAACATTCTTGCCTGCAATCTCGTCAATGGTGAACGGGCCGTGCGCCGACTTTCCTGCCGGGACTCCGCTCGCATCGGAACCGTGGGCAATTACCAGATTCCACGCGTCCCCGGCTTGCAGAGGAAGCTTTTGGAAGAGGTGCTCCTGGAGATGAGTGTGGTTGAAACCGAAGCCCGTTACCCGCACGCCCTTATTCTTCAGTTCGATGGATCGGAATTCTTCCTCGCGAAAGATATGGACGTTTTCGGGCCAGACCTCCTCGCAGTAGGGAGAGCCTTGCACATAAGGATCGTGGTTGCCCGGCGCGACAAAAACCGGAATCGGTGCCAGGCCTGCGAATTGCTGTTTAAGAAACTCGACCGTGTCGGACGTGACCCGCTCGTGCTCGAAGAGATCGCCGGCTATCAACACCAGGTCAACGGCTTCGCGGCGGGCGTCTTCCAGGATCCGCCGGAAGGTCCCCCGGATCGCCTCCCGTTTGCGGTCCCCGAGGCGAGAGGGAAACCCGGCGCTCGAGAAGCTGGTGTCCAGATGTATATCGGAGGTATGAATGAAGCGGATGGGTGTCATTCGGGTTCGTCAAGTTTACCAGGACACTTCAACACGGCGAGTCTTGCTCTGTTTCAAGTCTTCGATCAAAACGTAGCCGTGCTGTTTGGCAAACAGATAGATGTCCCTCGTGAGCTCGACATCCATCTTGCAGTAATCAACCACCTTCTGCCGTTGGACTGGATCTCCCGAGCGCCACCAGTCGACGCATTCTGTGCCAGAGCCGATCTTGCCTCTCCCCAGCGTGGCCAGGGCAACGGAGTCGAGTTTGACACGAAATCCCAGCCGCTTGCTGAGTACCGCCAGCATGTCCGTGCTTTTGCTGTACAGCCCCTCCACCGGTCCATAGGCGCTCAACACCTTAAAGTCGAAGTTCTCGCCGTTGAAGGTAACTATGGGCGCGAATTTTTCCGCCTCGAACAAAAGCCGCTGGACGTCTTCTTCATACCACACACGGGAGCCATTCTGCTGATCCCAAGTGGCTGCTAGCGCGACCCGAAACTTGTGTACGGCACTCCACCCGCCAGCAACTTCATCGCTGAGATACTGGGTTTCAACGTCCAGGACCAAGGGGCCCGTGTCGGCCCCGGAGAAATCAAACGCAAGATTTTTCATCGGATCCGTTTTTCGAGCTATTAAAGATAACGCCCTTTCATTATTGTATCCAGCCCCGCACCCAAGCAAGCCAAAACTAAATTCGAGATTCGAGATTCGAGATTTTACAATTTCGAATCTCGAATCTCGAATCGCCGGTTGCGGCTGCGCTGCACCATTCGCCAGTATTACTGCAACTCGATGACGTCGAGGTAATTCGGCACGCTGACCTTCCACCCGAGTTTGCGGATGTCCTCGGCAAGCGCAGCGCTCGACTCAGGTTCCCCGTGCACCACCCAGGTTTTTTTCGGGGGCACGCGGAAGCTGCTCAGCCAGCACAGGATTTCCTCCGCATCCGCGTGACGGGAGAACGCTTCGATGGAACGGATCTGCGCGCGGACCGGCACCTGTTCACCATGGATCTTGATCTCCCGCGCCCCGTCTTTGAGAATCTGTCCGCGCGTTCCATTGGCTTGAAAACCGACGAACAGGACAGTGTTGTGCGCGTCGGGAAGCCGGTACTTGAGGTGATGAAGCACGCGGCCACCCGTGGCCATGCCACTTGCTGAGATAATGACGCACGGAAAGTGCAGGCTGTTGAGGTCCTTGGATTCCTGGGGTGTATGTACGAATTGGAGGTTCGGACACAGGATGGGGCATTTGCCGGTCGCCTTGAAGACCTCCCGCGCCTCCAAGCTGAGATCCTCGATATGCCTGCAATAGAGCTCGGTTACCGAAATGGCCATCGGGCTGTCGACATACACGGGCAGGTCCGGAATCATGCCCTTGGCTTTCAGATCCCGGAGGGTATAAAGCAGGATCTGAGTTCGACCCACGGCGAAAGCGGGCACCACGAGGGAGCCGCCGCGCTTGGCAGTTTCGTTGATGATCTCCGCAAGCTCATGGGGAGCATCTTCCTGAGCATGCCTTCGATTTCCGTATGTGGATTCAACCAGGAGATAGTCGGCGCGCTCAATCGCAAAAGGATCCGTATCGATGAGCGCATGGTAGCGGCCCAGATCTCCGGAAAATACAATCGAGGTGAAGCCGCCATTCCCATTCGCCAGTTGTGCTTCTACCATGGCTGAACCCAGAACGTGCCCGGCATCGTGGAACTGAACACGCGAACCATCCGAGAGCTCGAGCGGCTTGGCGTATTCCAGAAGGCGCAGATGCGGCACGCACTTGGCAACATCCTCCAGCGTGTATAGCGGCAAGGCGGGCTTGTGCTTGGTGTACCCCTGTTTGTTGGCATACCGCGCATCCTCTTCCTGCAGGTGCGCGGCGTCGGTGAGGTTGATTTCGGTGAGTTCGAGCGTTTCCGGGGTGCACCAGATCGGCCCTTGATAGCTCTCCCGCACATAGACCGGCAGCATGCCGATGTGATCGATGTGGGCGTGGCTCACGAAAATATGATCGAGAGAGGAAGGCTTGATCGGCAGCTCTTCCCAGTTGCGCAGACGCAGTTCCTTGGAGCCCTGAAACATGCCACAATCTAACAAAAAGCGAGTCTTGCCGGTGTCGATGAGATACTTGGATCCAGTGACGGTATGTGATCCACCCAGGAATTGGAGGTGCGCCATGGATCTCCTTTCGTATGAGATCAGCAATGAAGCGAGCCTGAGTCTGTGGGATTCTCGCGTGCTTGTCAAGAACACAGACCTCAGACATCAGACCTCAGACCTCAGGCTCTTCCTGCCAGCGGGTACTCAAGAGTCTAGATCGGGGGTCGCGGTTGTCGCTACAGCAAGAAGGGATCTGGCCAAGATGCGCTTATGCCCAACAAAAACCATCCAAAAAGTCTGAGGTCTGAAGTCTGAAGTCTGAGGTCTGATATGCTACACTGCGACTCTACATCTGGAGCGCAAAACGGTCATGATCAAGCTTCATAGTATCGAGAAGTTTTTTGAGCACGGTATCACAAGAACCTGGGTGCTACGCCGCGTCGACCTGGAGGTGAAGGAAGGCGAGTTCATTTCCATCATGGGCCCGTCAGGAGCGGGCAAGTCCACGCTCCTGCACATCCTGGGAATGTATGACAGCGCGTGGATCGGCGAGTACTACTTCATGGACGTCCCCGTGCACAGGCTCAAACCGAAGGAGCGAGCCGAGCTCCACAAGAGAAACATCGGCTTCGTATTCCAGAGCTACCACCTGTTGGACAACCTGACCGTGTACGAAAACCTGGATCTCCCTCTCTCCTACCGCAATCTCGCCAAGAAAGACCGGGAGAGCATCGTTTGCGACACGCTGGATCGGTTTCAGATTGTGGGCAAGAAGGATCTCTTCCCCACCCAGCTTTCCGGCGGCCAGCAGCAATTGGTCGCGGTCGCCCGGGCCATCATTGCCGGCCCCAAGGTGGTACTGGCCGATGAACCGACTGGGAACCTGCACTCCAGCCAGGGCAAGGAAATCATGGATCTCTTCAAAAAGCTCAATGAGGAGGGGACCACGATCATCCAGGTAACGCACTCTGAGAAAAACGCCACATACGGCTCCCGGATCATTCAACTTTCGGATGGCTGGATCGTAAGTCAGTAAGCAGCGGGGAGGACCCAGCAGTGCTGGTTGCTGCTAAAGGCTGAAAGCTGAAAGCGCGGCGCGGTCGGCGCAAAACAGTTGGGAACGACTTTGGTTGTTGCAGCCGGCCGCACCGTGTAATTCGTGGCTATGCTCTTTCACCTTGTCTAAATCGCAGCGTCTTATTATTTGGCCTTCGTTGCCCCGCCCGTCAGCTTCTTGTGATTGTAGTCGATTGCCTGCAGGGCTCCTTGGGCATTTGCCTTAGCCCCGATAAAATCTCCCTGATCCATTTGGCTGGCAACTAGCGCAATTCGTTTATCGATATCCTGACAGGCGGTTTGAAATTCCTTCTTGGCCGGACCGGCCTTCTTGGCGGGAGTCATGGCGGCCTTGAAGGCGGCATAGTTGGTCGCGACGTTTGCCTGCATGTTCTTGACTTCTGTCTGCATCGATTCCCGCTCGGTCTTGGCGAGATCCTTGACCTTCAGGAGACGGGCCTTGGCGCGAAGCAAGGTCTCGCCGGCCATCGCATATTGCTGCTTCGCCAGCTGGTCTTGTGCCTGATCCCAAAGCTCCTTGGCGCCCTTCCAGTCGCCGGGTACATACTGATCGGCGTGCAGTTCCGCGGCCTGATTATATGCGTCCGTGGCGGCCTTGATTTGCTCGTCAGGCCTTGATGCGCAGCCGTAGCAAAAGAGAGCCAGGAAAACACCAGCGGCCATCGAGATACGAAATGAGTTATTCATAGTTGCCTCTGCGGTCCCTCCGTGGCAGGAGAACGGTTCCTGTGATTGGTTTCAGACGTTGTTCACGCAAGCCGCATCGGCTCTGTTGGCCGACGCGTGCATGATTCCCGGTTATTGTTCGTGCCAAACAACAACAAACGCACCTAAACTCACGACTCTCAATCTTGAATCACAAAGGCGCTCTGGAACCCACGCGCTGATCTTGCCGCGCAATCCTTTCCTTTCTGTCGAATTGCTTCCGGCGCGGCTCATTCTCAACTGAGGCGCCGACAGCAATGTCGATACCGAAATCAGGGCGCCTATTTCTTAAAATATTCCTGCTGTTTTTCGAAGACATCCCTCATCGTCTTTTGAGTAAGATACTCCGCCTCAGCATACTGCTCATTCTTGAGTTGCGTGGTAATCTTGGAGATGTTGTCTTCAATCTGCTTCACGTCAGCGTCGAACTCCTTTTTCCGGGCAGGGGATAGCTTGCTGACTCCGGGGTTGTCCTTTAAATCACTTTTCAACCGGATGATGATTGTCCCCTGTAAATTGGTAATTGTCTTGATGGCGGCTTCGCGCTTGTCTTTGGCAACATCTCTAGCTCTGACGTAGTTGGTCTTGGCCTTCAGGAGCAGGTTTTCGGCCTCACCGTAACTCCTCTCATCAAGCTTGGCATGAGCCTCCTGCATGGCCTTCTCAGCCGCGCCCCAAGATTCCTGGGCAAACAGATCGGCATGTTCCGCGATAGCCTCTGCTTTGGCCTGCTCTGTTCTTTTAATCGAGTCGGTCGGCACGCCAGAACATGCGGAAAAGAGGAAAACGAGGGATATAACCATTGAAAGGAGAAAAATGTCCGAGTATTTCATCGTGGCCTCCGCAGAGTCCGGCGGGATCACCGCACGGCACTTGAAACCTATGGTAACGACGCCGGAATGGTCAGAAAACTCTTCACCGGCGGTGTTCTCACGCCCGTGAAAGAATGTAAGGAATAGCGACTGCTCTACGCCCCTATTTCACACCGACTGGGCAAAAAAGTCAAAAGAGAATCGCATTGAAGCCACGCTGAGCAGAAAAACCAAGGACCTCGAAACAACTGTTTCAGGCGTTTCGAGGTCCTCCCTTTACCAATCAGTTCATAAGTAGGTTGACATTTGGCGGCATCAAAAGGAGAGGAGAACACTATATCCGTCGGGATCGGGATCAGTTGTATGGGTCTGCAAAAGCCGATAGCGACTGTGATTGCGACCCCGATTCCGATACCGATGATCGCCACCCAAAGCGAACACGACCTCCGTCCAGATCCTCATTTCTTGATCAAATGTCCACCTATTTATGAACTGATTAGTATGTTTTGTGTTTGATGTTTCCTGCGCCAGCTTAGTCGATGGCGGAAGTCAAAATAGCATTAAAGAGCAATTTGAAGGTCGCGTAGGGCTGGGCTCGCTGCTGCACCTTTAGCGGCATGAGTACCATCCGGCCCTTCCCCAGCTTTACTTCGGCAACCGCGACTTTGGCGGCAAGATAAGATTCTCCCTGCAGCCAGCCGCTTCTCAGAATCTTATCGTTCGGATAGCGCACTACGCTGATTGCCTGCAGGGTCGAAGATGGAACCGGCTCCAAAACCATCGAGTTTGTAAAATAGGAGTCTATGTCCTCCTTGAGTCCGTACCCGATCGGCTGCGTGCTGTCTACCAGAACGCGCAGTACTGAGCCCGGGCAGAAGAAGTCCTCGCGTCGCACTCCCTGCAAGCCATCCTTGTAGGGAGCAGCGAACTTGTCGATCAGCAGGGTGGAACTCCGGCCGATAGCAATCACGCTGCCGCCGCCTTCGATGAAGCCTTGCAGCCCCTTGAGACCGGACTCATCGATGCCGCCTCTGTATTGCTCCGGAACATTTTGACCTGCCTGACCATTCATGATCTGCTGGGTTCCCATATCCGGGAAAATGATGAGATCGAATTTCTCCGAGGGATTTCCGGTGCGAAGATCCTCGGGATGGATCGACACGAACGGGAAATCGTTCTGCTCCAGAAGCCAACGGGTCCAGCCTTCATCCATGTTGCCGCCCCACGGCTGATAGAGTGCCGCGCGCGGGCTGCGAATGTGCATCGCCGCCAGGTTGGCCGGAACGTCCGCGGCCACTGCTTCAATGCCGAGAGACTTGGTCAGCTCTGCCATCGTGGAGGTCAGGTTATTGCCTCCGCGCACGACGATCGTGCCGGCCGGGTAGCTCTTCCCGTCCACGCTTGCTGCCGCGGTCAGCCACGATACCTGATAACCCCCTTTGAGCAGTCGGTTGACTGCCACAAGGCTGTTGTTGGGCTCGTGGCTGAGAAGGAATGCCGAGCCTTGTCCCGTGATCTGCCCCGGCGGCAACTCAATCGCGTCCAGTTTCTTGAGGTTGGCATCGAAGGGTTTTTTGACAAAAATGGTATTCACACCCATTTGCATGCCGAGAGACCAGCCGGCCACATCATAGGGCGCGCTCGGCTGTACGCCCGGCGCAGGCGAGATTTTGGGGTAAACCTGGGCCTCGAGCATATCCTTGGCATAGGCGCGGAAGGGCTGCGCCAGCAGGATCACATAGGTGCCCGCCGGATAGCTGGTGTCGTCGGCCAAGAAGGCTGCCTGCGCCTGATGCACCTCCACGCCGCCCATAGCCAGGATTTGCAGCATCTTTACCGCCGTCGGGCGATCCGACTGGTCGCGCGGAACCACGATGGCATATGGATCCCCTTTCTTCCCCTGCTCGATCTGCCGTTTGCCGACGACATAGAGCCCATCGAGGAGCTGGATTCGAAGATCGGCCGCGGTCTGAAGCAAACCGAAGGCGGCAATCTCATCGTAATCGACAATGTCGCGCAGGGTCCAGCGGCCTCCCAGCCAGGGGCGTGGGTAGCTCGCCCGGAATTGCTGATCGCTTGGCGGAGGCAGCGGACCGCCGGCACCGCGCCCGCCGCCGCGCCCCCCGCCTCCAGCGGCAGGCGGCGCCTGTCCGGGGGTTGCTCGCAACTGTTCGATGGGGGTGGCGATGTTCGCAGAAGCCACTTCCGTGAGCAGGCCGAGCATGTTGTGCCACCACCCAGTCCATGCCATGGCCCCCTCCCACCAATAAGTATACGTCTGTCCGTAGATGATCCCTTCCTTGCCTGCTCGCTCGAGAGCCGCTCCCTGGGCGAAGCCCAGCAGCCCGGTATTGCGATAGATCAGGGGATCGACGTTCGGATTGATCGGATCACTCGCGGGCATGACAAAAATGCGGGGACCGTTGCTCCCCATTTGATGCTGGTCCAGCCAGACCTCCGGCAGCCAGTCTTGATACAGGATTTTGCCGATCAACCGGGTTTCTTTCTGGGTGAACATGTAGGCATCACGGTTGTTGTCGTGGCCCACGTACGGATGATAAAGCCAAGGCAGGGGAGCGTTTTCGAAAGGCGTACCCAGGTTTTTGTTATACCAGTCGGTGACCATGATCTCACCATCCGGGTTGAGGCAGGGCACGAGCAGGAAAACCACATTGTCCAGGATCGCCTGGATTTCCGGAGTTTTTTCCGTGGCCAGCCGGTAAACAGCCTCAGGGGTCATTTGATTGGCGCCAATTTCGGTGGAATGGATGCTGCATGTATCCAGGACAAAGATCCGAGCCTCGTGAGTCAGGTCATAAGCCTCTTTGTCCGAAGCAATCGTCCGCGGGTCGAACAGCCGGTGGTTGATCTGCTTGTAATGTTCGATGTTTTTCAGGTTGGCAGGCGAAGAGATGATCAGGAGGACAAAGGGATTGTTGTTCGTAGTTTTCCCGACCTCCTGGTAAAGCACGCGATCGGACCTCTTCGCAACCTCCTGGAAGTATTGGAGCTCCATGTCCCAACGCATGAGCTTTTTCTCTGCTCCGGCGGCATGTCCGAAGAACTGTTCCGGCGTCCGCACCGACTGCCCAAAGGCGACCGCACCGGAAAGTAGAGTGACTACAAAAATCGAAAACCATAAGGATGATTTGCGCGCGATACTCATGAGCCTCCTTCAAAGCAACCCACGAAGACTTCAGAAACTCCGCAGAGGCTGATTCTTGCCCTTTGTACTACTTACTGTCAAACCCTTTCAGTTTGGGCACAAAATCCAAAAACTTAACGCAAAGGCCGCAGAGATTAAAGCAGAGACCGCAGAGAATACAGTTGTTTGAGTCTTTTGCTATCCCACCTCCGCGGCCTCTCCGTTGATCTCCGCGTCCTCTGCGTTAAGCTTTTGATTTTGGTTGCGGCTATGCTGCTCCAGGTTCTTCGAAGTCCGCGTGGTTCGATTCTGTTTTTATTCCGGAATCCTATTGTTAAAGCGCAGGCGCGACATGCGCAGCTGCTGGGTGGTGAAGTCTTCATCCACGCGAAGCCGCACATCCTGGATCTCGTTTCCTTCCAACACAGGCTCGAGGCGCGGGAAAACGATCGCCGACTTGTTTGGAATTTTGAGCTTGGCCGCGCGCTCCCGGATATTCCTGCGCCACTCCGGGTTGACGTGCGTGCCAAAATGGTCGAAGATCTGCGCAGCCGCCGCGGCATCTCCATTAGCCTTGATGACCTGCAGCAGGCCCAAAAGATCTCCCACTCCTTGGTGAGCCTTTTCCATGTCGACGAGCCGGATGTAAAAGTTCCCGTCCTTACTGATTACCTTGGTCCCGTAATCCCGGCCGCCCTTCTCTCCCCCCTCCAGCAGAAAGCCCATTACGAGCTGATTGCCCCGTTGGTGTGCTTCCCGGACAAAGTCATCTTCGTACATTCTGTACCGATTCATCTGGCCCTGCAGATAGGTAATGTACATGGCACGCATGATGTCCGCCTGCTCTTCTGGTTTGAAGGCACCGATCTCGACAAGCCTCGTGTCCCCCGCATGATAGAGTGCTACCAGGTCGGCGCGACATTCCTCAAGCGACGAGTAGGCACGGCCTATGGCTACGGCTGGATCCACTTTCAGGCTTGCCGCAGGCTTCCCTGAACCGTGGCCGATCACTTCGTGCATGTAGACTTCCCACTGGCGCGCGCGGTCGCCGGAGGTCCGGACCAGATCACGGTACTCGGGCAGGTAGAATTCGTTGATCGTGGCCTCGCGGATTTTTTCAGACCGGGCCTCTTCGATATTCAGCAGGATGATGTTCTTGCTTCCGAAGTCGCGACGGAGGTCGTTGTAGTTGGGCAGGTTGTAGGCCGCGGGTGAAACCGGCCCGCTGTCGCCGGTCTCGACAATGACATTCACCACGTTGGCCACCGGCTTGTTGATCTTGTCCAGCTTGTAAACATCAGGCCAGGGCATCTTTTTCTCGAAATACAGCGCATTTTCGGCAAGCCGATCAATCAAGGTCGAATCCGAAACGAAGCTCACATTCCCCTCGAACTGGCCGACGACACCGCGCGGGTCCATGTAGCTTTCTATGAAGCCGTTCAGATAATCGATGATGGTATTAGACCTCAGCCAATCGATCGAGTATTCGCGGAACTTCTCCTCATCCCCGGTGTTGTAGTAATCAATCAGAGCCTGGATCCCGCGTTGCTGCTCCTCGCTTTCCGCATGAGGCCGGGCCGACTTAAGAAAGTGGGTGATGGTGTCGAGGTCTTCGCCGTACAAACCGCCGATCTTGTATACCTGTGGCACTGCCTGGCCGTTTTCGAAAACGAAGCGGACGTTCAGCCTTTGCTTCCACTCGGGCGGGAGCAAATCAATGTGCTTCTGGGTCAGTCGCCGATCGTAGAGATTCACCGAGCTGGTGGCGATGATGTCGTCACCCTTTCGCTGATTCGTCATGATCGGCTCAAAATTCGGATCGAAGATGGTGGGGCGCAGGCGCTCCAGCTTGGCCTTCAGCGTCTCTCCCTGTCTCAACTCGAATTCCGCCCCCCGAGCCTGAGCGTAGTCGGCTGCCTGTTGGAGCATTTCGCAGGTCAGGTCGTTCGGCAGCGTTTTGACATGCGAATCGTGATCATAAGGCCCGTGGTTTATCCAGATGTACTTCAAATAATCTAGTACGGCCTCTCTGGCCCGCGGTTCTCCTCCTTCGGAGTTGAGGTGGATGGTTTCCAGGAATGTCCGGATTTCAAGCGCATGCCGGTGGTTCTGCTGATCGACCAGCGTATGGCCTGCAATTGCGGCTCGGTAGAGATAATAAGCCAGCACCTTCTGCTTGAGCATAAGTTGATCGAACCCAGGCGCATCGACCCCAAGCACGATGAAATCCTGGCCATTCTTCCCGAGTCGTTCGAGCTCACCAACCATTCGTTTTGTAATCACGGCACTCTTGCCTTTCCTTTTGCGAGGCTTAACGTGAAATGCAGGTAACGGCGATCATCCCCAAAAGCCGAAATAGAGACAAACACTCAACGAATCAACGATGATTCTTCTCCGAGAAGGGAACTCACGCAAAAGAAGCAGCATTGTAGCAGAAGTCGGCGGGCAGTGGGCAGTTTCAGATGGCTACTGCCGCGATTGAGACACTGCGAACCAAGAGCAGTCACGAATGACACGAATTTTCCTGGAGCGGCAACCCCCATCCAAAAAGATTTCACCGCAGATGCACGCAGACAAACACCATGCCACCGCGGATGAACACTCATCAATGCGGATATCATCTCTTATTCATCTGCGTGGATCAGCGTTCTCCGCAGTTTCTCTTGCCTGCCTGTCGGCAATGAAAAAATCCTCTCCAGCCGGCAGAGGATTGGCGAGTAAGTAGTGCCTGGCCGATCCGGCGCCTAGCTCGTTGCTGCGGCTTCCCCCCCTACTGCATTCTCGACCTCTGGAAGATAGACTTCGAAGGTAGCGCCTTTGCCGGGTTCGCTGGCGGCATAAATGTATCCGCCACTTTGTTTGATGATTCCGTAAGCGGTCGAGAGGCCAAGTCCTGTGCCCTTGCCTATACCTTTCGTGGTGAAGAAAGGTTCGAAGATGTGAGCAAGGGTGTCGGCATCCATGCCGCATCCGGTATCACTCAAGGCCAAGAGGACGTAAGCTCCTGGCAGCATTCCGGGATGCTTGCTCGCATCGGCCTTGTCCACGCTGACGTCCGCGGTCAGGATGACGAGCTTGCCGCCATGAGGCATGGCATCGCGCGCGTTGATGACAAGATTCAGGATCACCTGTTCGATTTGGCCCGGGTCGGCTCTTACCAGCCCCAGACCGGGCTGCAGGAAGGTAACGAGTTCGATGTCTTCGCGGAACAATCGGCGGATTAGCTCGTCGATATCGGCAAGGACTTCATTGAGACCAAACACCTTCGGCATCAGCACCTGCTTGCGGCTGAAAGCCAAAAGCTGGCGCGTCAGATGGGCGGCACGATCGCCGGCCTTTCTGATCTCCTCTATGTCCCTGCGCATCGGGTGAGATTCACCGAGATTCTTGAGGATGAGCTCGCTGTAGCCGTTGATAGCGGTGAGCATGTTGTTGAAGTCATGGGCTATTCCACCGGTCAGCCTTCCCACGGCTTCCATCTTCTGGGCCTGACGGAGTTGTTGCTCGAGGTTCTTGCGCTCGGTAATGTCCTGACCTACGCGGATCACCATACCACCTGGCCCGATCGCGTCGTGGCAGAGGATCCAGCGCGTTTCACCGTTGCGATGCGATAACGAACGCTCGTCGGGGATCTCCGCGACTGGGATCTCACCCCTTGCCATGCGAGTAATGAGATCCCTTCCTTGCTGCCGTTCCTCGGTCCGGCTATATAGCAGATTCCACCATCCATCCCCCAGGAGTTCATCCGGCTCATAACCCAACAGCTGCTTGACAGAGGGGGCGATATACGCGATCTTGCCATCGGAATCGGAGACGATCACGAGCGCCGGCACCCGTTGCAGGATCTGATCCGACAGACGCAGCTTTCTCTCTGCCTCCATGGCAGTGTCGATGAGCTGCTTGGAATAGTCCAATGCTCGCCGGAGCTCTTCTTCCGCCTGGACCTGGTTGCTGACGTCCCTGCAAACCGCAATGATCTCACCTTCCGACTCCGCGCTCGCGCTGGGGACCAGGCGCGCCGATGTCTCCGTCCAGACATATGTGCCGGTCCGTTGACGCACTCGACACCGAAAGGTCTGTGCCTCGGACGTCTCGAGAACGCGCCGATGATTTTGTCTGACAAGGTCCAGGTCTTCCGGGTGCACGAGTTCATAGCCAGAACGCCCAAGGAATTCACCTGGTTCGCGGCCCATCATCGTCCGACACGCCGGCGAGATGTAGCGGCACACGCCGTCGCGGCCATAGATCACCATCATGTCGTTCGAATTTTCCACGAGCAGTCGATATCTGGTTTCGTAATCATCGACATTCGCTGCTGTCATGCGCACCTGCTCTATCGAGGCGTTGAGGAACCCGCACCGGTTGCAATCTTCTTGACATATTTGTCGTACCAGGCAAGGTACCTCTCATAACGGTCCCGGACGTAGCTCGGGCGGCTGATGCCGTGAGTTTCGTTGGGATAGATCACGAGCTGCGTATCGATGCCAAGGCTTCTCAGCGCCTGGTACATCTGCTGGCCGCCCTGCACGGGCACGTTGAAATCGCGCTCTCCACCCAGGAAAAGAGTGGGTGTCTTGATGCGGTCGGCATGCAGGAACGGGTAGGCAATCTTCTGGTAGATTTCCCACGATTTCGGGTTCCAGGGAGGGCCAATTTCGTAGTCGTATTGAATAATGTACTGGTCCGTTCCGTAGAAGGCGACCGTGAACGCCGTACCGGCGCCGCTGGTTGCCGCCTTGAACCGTGTGTCGCTGGCGATCATGTAATCCGATAAAATAGCGCCATAGCTCCACCCGCCGACACCGAGTTTGTCGGGATCGGCGATGCCCATCTTGATGACAGCATCCACTCCCGCCTGCAAATCATCAACTTCGTAATGCCCCCAGTCGGCAAATATGGCGCGCGAGTACTTCATCCCGCGGCCGGAACTGCCGCGATAGTTTACTGCCAGCACGGCATATCCGTTCGCCGCAAAAAATTGGCGCTCGACGCTGAAGGAATGCTGGTCCTGGCCATTCGGACCGCCGTGGATGCGCAACAGCAAGGGGACCTTCGTCCCGGCCGCATAGCCCAGCGGCTTGGTTAGCAGGCCGTGCACCTCCGTGCCATCCTTGCTCTTGAAACTGATTTCCTCCGTTGGAGCGATCTGCAACTCTGCAAACAGCTCTTCATTCTGATGCGTGAGCTGGCGCAAAGCGCCCCCCTCCATCGCACAGACTTCATTGTATCTGGCGTCGCCGCCGGAAATCACCGCGGAGGCTCCGCCTTCGATTACCCAACTGGATATGACAACCGGCGGATTCAACAGCCGTGCGACGGGACCGCCCGCGAGGTTCACGTGCGCCGGATACACCGACCTGTCGTCGGTCACCGTGAAGCTGATGGACTTGCCATCGGTGCTGAAGTTAGGGGAGGAAACGCCGCGGTCGAGATCTTCCATCGCCTTGATCCGCGTCGGGGCCGCGCTTCCATCGGATGCCACGAGGGCCAGATGTTCCATGCTGTAGGCATCGTACTTTTTCTCGTCTCCTTCCAGAAACGCGATCATTTTCCCGTCGGGGCTCCAATCCGGGCGCGAACGGCCGACCCGGCTCGTCGGCGGCGTCACCTGCTTGATGGCGGACCCCGGTTTCGCCTCGGCCACGAAAATCTGGCCGGAAGGTTCGCGATCCGGATCTTCGGCATGGTTGCTCATGAATGCGATGCGGGAGCCGTCCGGCGACCACGATGGCGAAGACTCATCCCATTTTCCGCCGGTTAGCCGATCCGTCTTTTTGGTAGCGACGTCGAAGAGGTAAATGTAGGTGTGGCGTCCCGACAGGAGGTAACCCTGACCGTCCTGCTTGAATCTGTAACGGTCGATCACGATCGGCTTGGGCGCCCTCTGGGCGCCGCCTCTGCCTCCAGCCGCTGCCGTGCCCGCGGCAGCCGGGGACTCGGCGTCCGGGTCCGGATCGCCGACGACCAGCGCAAGCCGCTTCGAATCCGGCGACCACTCGTACCCCTGCAGCCGCCCCTTCAATTCGGTGAGCTGAAATGCCTCGCCGCCGTTGCGGTCCATCAGCCATACCTGGTTGCCGCTCGTTTTGCCGGGCCGAGACGAAGTAAACGATAGGTACTTCCCATCCGGGCTCCAGCGCGGAGACGATTCGCTGTCCTGGCTGGAAGTGATCTGCCGGTCCGTTTTGCCGTCGAAGCTGATCATCCAGACGTGCGAATTGCTCTTGTCTTCCTTGGCATCGATTGTTGAGACGACATAAGCTACCCACTTGCCGTCGGGTGAGCACTGCGGGTCGCGCACTTCATGCAGGCGCGGCAGGTCGTCAAGCCTGAGCGGATGCCGCGCGGTCTGCGCGGGCAGCAGCGTCGCCGAAACAACAATGATTGCCAGAATGCGGAAATAGAGAGACTTGAACATAAAGTAGCCTCCTGAACGCCATTTCTCTTGAGGGTGCATGAACAGCCGGGATTCTAGGCGAAGATGGGGACGAACATCAAGTGTTACGAAGGGGTGATGCGATGCAGACTAGCGACGGAACAAATAGGCGAGCTTTACGAAGAATCCGTCCGCGGTTCGCTCCAGGTCCGAGAACCCGAAGGTGCGCTGAGCTTGCAGGGAGCTTCCGTACCCGATGTATGCCACCGTTCCCGGTGTCGGCAGATAAGATGCCAATACATCGATGCGGAGCCCGTTGAGCCGCGCTCTCCTACTCGTCACCCCATCCACGATCAGAGGTTCTCCAGTGAGCGCATGTTCGAGCGCTGCCTGGCGCTGGCATCGATACTCGGCGACCACTCGAAAGAAGAACGACCTGCGCGGCTGATATTCGATCTTCAGGCGCGGAATGATGGTGCGCGCGAACTCAGAGTTGTTTCGGGCCCGCGTGATTCTGTCCCAGGTGTTTGTGGCGTCGAACCGGAGGGTGTCGGTGGGCCGGAGGCTGAGCACCGCCGTGGTGGTGGTCTCGTTACCTGCGGCTGCCTCGGGGAAAATTGCAGCATCGCCCTGCTGATAGTTGAGACTTGCGTTGACGACCCGCAAGACTGGGGTTGTGACGCCGAATGTCGTGCCGAAATTGTTATCGAGACCTGCCAGCTGCGCGTACTTTTCGATGGTGCCATCGGCATGCTGAACGGAGTACCCCTTGTACATGTCCGGGTCGAAACGTACGAAATGGCGATTTCCCTGGGCGCTCACAATCCACCCATTGCGTAGAGTTATGGTCGCATTGATGGCGTCAGTCCCTTCGATAGCGCCGTCATGCCCAAACCCTTGGTAGCGCCAATACCTCTGCGGTGAAAAAAACACGGTGACGTTCTCGACCAGAGCGCCTTTCTCGCCATAGTAAGAGTAACGGTTGAAAGCGTGCCCCTCGACGATGTTGTTACGCGGGACGTAGCCGGATAAGGATGTGAAGTTTTCACCGATGCCGTTCAATTTGTAGTTGAAACCCCATGCCCGTCCAGTGCGGTCGAACTCGGCACTCCACAAGGGCGAGTTGGCCGGTGAGAGCCCGGGTGTTTCCGTCCAGGAGCCACCAACTTGACCCTGAATATAGTAGAGCTTGCCGAACATGTAGCGCATGTCGGCGGCCGCGACACGGTTGTAACCGCCCGCGCCGGTACGGTCGGTAAACGTTAGTCCGGCGATCGAACTCATTCCGATGTCGCGCCGCACCCGAGCGATATTGAATGTGACGTCGCCATCGGGCGCCTGGTCGCGAGCGGTCAGGTAGGCGATACCGTAGGGACCAATCTTGCCGGTCACCTTTCCCCCGGCGATTGGATCCACGATCTGCCTCGTGTAGACAAGTTGGTTCGGCGTGGAGAACAGCTCGATCCCTTCGAGAAAGAAGGGGCGTTTTTCAGGGTAGTACAATGCGAAGCGCTGGTTTACGGTGACGAGCCCGGCGTCGGATTCAACCTGGCTGAAATCGGGGTTGATTGTGGCATCCACGGAGATGTTCGGGAAGGCCAGCCGCAGATTGACGCCGGGATTCACGTCAAGGCCCGTATATTGGAAATCCCCGGCATCGGTGCGCGCACCATTCTTGGCTGCGGTCACGAACGGCTGCGCCTCGACGACCACTCCCCGCTTGAGATCGTGCATGCCTTCTATCAAGCCGAACTGTCCCAGAAAGCTGTTGCTTGCCTTGTGCGTGTCGGTCCAGGTTTCCTCGTATCCGGTGCGTTGGACTTTGCGCAACGCATTGAAGCCCCAGCGTTGCGGTCCGCTGCCGGGATATCGCAGGCTCTTAAACGGAATGCGCACCTCGACCACGTATCCTTCCTCGGTCAAGCTCCCTTTCGAGTCCCATTTATAATCAGGGCTTTTGTCCAGCATCACGCCGTACATCTGACCTGCATTGGGGGCGCCTTCCGTGCGCACACCGTCTTCCTGGACTCCAAGCGCGTTGACGGTGAAAAAGAAAGCTCGGCGCTTGTCATTGAAGGTGTCGAGGTAGATGGTGACTTTGTCCTCGTTGTCCAGGTTGTCGCGGTTTCCGACCGTGGCGCGAATGGAATCGGGATTTGAGTCGTGCGCAATAATGCCGAAGTACAGCGCGGTTGGTGAGTACCAGACGAGCACTTCTGTGGGTTCCTGAGCCAAACGGCCATCCACTGGAGTGTATTGCCAGAAGCCCGTCAAGTGCACGGCCTTGCCCCATGGGGGTTCGTCGAGCTTGCCGTCTACTGTTATTTCGGCTTCGATACGCGGAATTGAAACCGCGGGCGAACCTTTGCCCTCGATCACCGCGGGTGCCACGGCAGCTTGCTGCAAAAGAAAAACACCGCACAGGAATGGGAACAGCACGATCAATCTCCCTGCAAGAACCGGATACAAAAGACCGGCAAGTATACAGAGAAATCTCACGACAGGCTACCAGATTGGACGCGAAAAGGGAGGTCGGTATCCACCAAGCGCATAGTTGGTCGTGGAGAACGGCTTGGCGCTGTTTAACTGGCTCAACAAAGCAGGAGTGTGGAGGGACCATTCATCGATGCGAATGCCCCGCGGGCTGCCAAAGAGGATGCCGGTATCAGTTTTAAAGCCAAAAACCGCATTCCAGGCAGCTAGCGAAGAGCCGTTGATCTTGAACACGGTGATTATTACCAAAATCGCCTGAAGGATCGCAAACAGTGTCCTGGCGCGACGATCGAAATGGAGGAGAGAAGAGTGTGATGTTCTCGGTGCCGCGGCCTGCTTTGTTTTGCATGCGGCGGACGAGGAGATCTGCGTATTTCGAGGTCGTGAAAAAGCCTTGTTACGCAAGCCGAAGTCTCCGGAAGCAGTCGGACGGTTTCGAAAAAACCTGCCTCCCCGTGCTCATCCCAGAGTAGGAGCCCGTCCGCGAATATGGACGGGCTCCTAGAGAGACTTCTCGATCAAAGACATGGCCCGGCATATTTCCGTATCGGCAATGTTCAAACAGCCGCGGAACCGAACGGAACGGGTTCCGCACGACAGAGTCGCCAGCCCGTTTTCCCAGCACCGGGTGCGGAACTGGTCTCGGGTTTTTCCATCAGCCATGTCAAAGGCGATGAATAAGCCTCTGCCACGGATATTGCTGATTTTGCCTCCCGATTTCTGGCCCAGGTCATCGAGTTGTTCCATGAAGAGCCGTCCCATATCCCTGGCGTTATCGATGAGCCCGTCTTCCATTATGACCTCGGCGTATTTGGCGCCACGGATCATATCGGCCAGGTTGCCGCCCCAGGTGGAATTGATGCGGCTTGATTTCTTGAACACGTGATTTTCCACATCATCGATGCGGTCGGATACCATGATGCCGCAAACCTGGGTTTTCTTGCCGAAGGCGAGGATATCCGGCTTGATGCCGAAGTGTTCGCAGGCCCATAGTTTGCCGGTTATGCCCATCCCGGACTGAATTTCATCACAGATGAACAGGAATTCGTTTTCATCGGCAAGTTGGCGAAGTTGCTGAAAGAACTCTTTGCGGAAGTGATTATCTCCGCCTTCACCCTGGATTGGTTCTATGATAAGGCACGCGATATCATCTTTGTTTTCCAAGATGGCGGCCTTGATCTGACGAACAGCTTCCCGCTCGACTTGCTCAACATCCCGGATGACTTGGTCCGTGGTTGGGAAGGTGAGCTTGGGGTTGATGATTCGGGGCCATCTGAACTTGGGGTAATAATCGGTTTTGACCGGATCCGTGTTGGTGAGGGACATGGTATACCCCGTGCGGCCGTGAAAAGCATCTTTGAAGTGGATGACCTGCTGGCCTCTTTCCCCGGATATCCCCCTTTTCATGTTTTTTCGGACCTTCCAGTCGAAAGCCGTTTTTAGGGCATTTTCGACCGCCAGCGCGCCGCCCGCCACGAAGAACATGTATTTCATGTAAGCCGGCTTCAGATATCGCGCGAACTGCTCCACGAAGGCCGCGTATTCTCTGCTGTAGACATCGGAGTTTGAGGGATTGGCGACCGCCGCCCAGCGAAGCGCTTCCATGAAGCGTTCGTCATTCAGAAGTCCAGGATGATTGTGCCCGATAGGAAGCGAGGCGAAATAGGAATAGAAATCCAGATACTCTTTCCCGTTCGCGGCATCGACGATATAAGAACCATGGCTCCTTTGAAGATCGATGATGACATGAAACCCATCAACCAGAATGTGCTCTTTGAGTGTGCTAAACACTTTGCCTGCCGGATAATTTGTAAAATCCATGACGAAACCCCTCTCTAAATGTTCCCAGGCGCCCGACACGCGATCGCATCGCCACTAAGCGCGTTATGGAATCTGGACGTTGGGTGCGTATCGGCACTTCCTGCAATTAAATGCCACTGCCGGAGCAACCACTCCTCAGCGCGAACCACTATCATGCAATGCCGCGGCCCCCAATTGCAATGTCTGAGAGCCTTGAATCGTGATTCAGACACTACAAGAAAAAAAGCAGCCACGAATAACACGAATAACGCGAATGGGTTCCTGTTTAGCCCTGTGGTCATCGAGATGTCCTTTAAAAGCAAAAAGCGGCCACGGATTCCACGGATTCCACGGATTTTATGAAGGCACTACCAAAAGGCGGTGCTTCTTGCAGCCTCCAGGATGCAGGCAAAGACGACGGCATCATTTGGTGCGCCTCGATACGCGCATGCCATATGCATATAAATTCGTGGAATCCGTGGCTGCTTTTGAAGGGGCTAAACAGTTACCTTCGCGGGTGTTGACGGAGTTCAACAATGTGGTTACAATAACCACATTGGAGCCAGAATGATGAAAAAGACGGCTGTCGGTTCCCGGGAGCTCAAAACGCGTCTCGGCACCTACCTGCGACAAGTTCAGAAAGGCCAGATCCTCGTAGTCACCGACAGAGGACGGCCCGTGGCTGAGCTCAAACCGATCGTCGCGGAAGCCGATGGCCAGGTAGGCCGGCTTGATGAATTGATAGCACTGGGTTTGCTTACCCGCAAATCGAGCGCGCCGCTGGTGCGGATCAAGACTGTCCCTGCTAAGGGCAAGTTGCTTTCCACCGCCATCATCGAAGACCGGGAGGACCGGTTTTGATCCGCTATTTTGATGCCAGCGCCCTGGCGAAACGGTATGTAGCGGAGCCTGAGAGCAAAGCAGTCGTGCGCTTGCTGTCGGATGGTATTGCTGTTACCTGCAGGCTTTCGTAAACTGAAATTGCTTCCGCACTGGCGCGTCGCCAGCGGGAGGGCGACTTCACCGCGGCAACGCGCAACCGCCTCCTGGCATCGATGCAACGGGATATGGCATCCTTTTATGTTGTCGTGTTATCGCCGGAGGTAAGTGCGCTAGCCTGCCGACTCCTGATGCGCCACAAACTGCGCGCCAGCGATGCCCTTCACCTGGCTTCGGCGCTCATCCTCTCCAGCCGGTCCGAACTCACTGTCCAATTCGTCGCATTTGACCAAGCCCTGAACCAAGCCGCGTGCCGTGAAGGATTCGAGCTTCCTGTGTTATGAATTTCGACATCTGCGCCGTCCGCCTGGTCTCACGGTTCCGGCCACCTGGTTTTCGCAGCTCAGATCTTGGGATCCTCGGGCTGAAATGAGCGGATAACACCAGGGAACGTCTGCCTGTTGCTGCCTTCCGCCGCTGCCATCGACGTGGGCGCGGCGATGCGAATGCGTCGTGAAGACTCCCTGCAACGATTCCATTTAGGTATAAACGATCCGTATTAGGTAGACTTCTCCATCACCTCCAGATTCAAAGATTTTTGTTGATTTCATGCTCCACTGAACGGATCATGGCATGTTTTTGAATTGCCCAAATTCCCCCAAAAGAATAGTTCCGCGGCCGGCGAGTTTCTCCGCGCGGGAAGCCGCAGGGTGTGTTGTATCGAGTGGTGATGGGGCTTCCACTTATGGAAGCATTCTAGAGACTCATCCGGAAAGGCCGTTTCTTGCGAATGACGACATTGAAAACAAAGGACTTCTGGGCCGTGAAATCGCGAAAAAGAGGCTTTCCGGATTCGTCTCTAGGGGATTGCTGCAATGCGCCTCGACCAACTTAGCCCCAACGTGATCATCAAGGGCCCGATCTTCCCGGAGCCGGTCCAGATCATCATCGTCACCCCGGTCGGAGAGGCTCTCAAGGTTATTGCGAGAGGACTCCAATCCGGACGGGTTCACGAGCCGATTCTCCTCCCCGCGCAGCTTGACTCCCTCGAAGCTGTAACTACCCAGACCTTTGACGGGGACCCCGTCCGATTTCGGCTCGCCATTAAGGCCCTCCGCCTCGGCCTGGCCTACGAATCCGATCCCTAGTTCGCTCTCTCGATTGCATGAGTCGATCCACTGCCCCATCAGCTTGAGGCGATCTATGACTATTTCCTCGAGTTGCCCCGCATCCGATTTCTGCTGGCGGACGATCCCGGCGCCGGCAAGACCATCATGGCGGGCCTGCTTCTGAAGGAACTGAAGATCCGCGGCCTGGTTCAGCGCACGCTCATCATCACGCCGGCCAACCTGACGTTCCAATGGAAGCGCGAGCTGCAGGACAAATTCCATGAGAAGTTCGAGGTCATCCGCGGCAGCGTGCGCCGGGCAAACTACGGGCAAAACCCGTGGCAGGATAGAAACCAGATAATCACCTCGATCTCCTGGGTTTCCCGGATCGAAGAAGCCAAGGACAGCCTGCTCCGGAGCCACTGGGATCTGATCATCGTCGATGAGGCGCACAAGATGAGAGCCTATAATGCCGAGAAGAAGACGCTCGCTTACCAGCTTGGCGAACTGCTTTCCGAAAAGACCGACCATTACCTCCTGATGACGGCGACACCGCACAAAGGGGATGCCGAGAACTTCTATCTTTTCCTGGCGCCCCTCGACCGCGACGTCTACGGCGACGTGAGTAGTCTCGAAGAAGCGCTGAAGCGCAGCCACATCCGGACTGTTCCCTTTGAGATCGACGCCGACGAATGGGATTTTTACGACCAGCTGACCCGCTACGTCGAAGACCAATCGATCAAAGCTCAGGCGGATGACAGCGCGCGCGGGCGCGCGCTTTCATTCACGATGGCGATGCTCCAGCGGCGTTTCGCGTCCAGCGTGTATGCCGTCCGGCGCAGCCTTGAGCGGATGAAGGAAAAGCGCCGGAAGATCCTCGAAGA
>Ga0187878_1001544_pt1 | contig 22168 bp, 37 predicted proteins | sample June2016WEW_17_1_FD_132979 | JGI IMG/M metagenome (GOLD analysis project Ga0187878, IMG submission 132979) | Peatland microbial communities from SPRUCE experiment site at the Marcell Experimental Forest, Minnesota, USA - June2016WEW_17_150 | ecosystem: Environmental > Terrestrial > Soil >...
CAGGTATTCAAAAATACGAGCAAATAAATAATAAAAAATAATATGGTTTAAAACCCAAACTTCCCGGTGTCTATCCATGCGTCTTTAAGCATTACCCACCAGTCCTGAGTTACGCCTTTAAGAACATAATCGTATGGTAGATACCCACATCCTGCATCTCCCCATGAGGTTCCCCATGAATTTCTTGTGATAAGTGCTCCTGTAGTTACCTTTCCAGTTTCACTGTTCTTAATTTGCATATCGTCCTCGTAGCCTACTATTAGATTCTCATGGCCACCGAGGATGCTATCGTTTGAGCCTGGAAAAGGTATCCTGCCGGTATTTGTAGCCTGATCAATCGACGAATAAACAGTGAACCCGTATATAGCAGGTATCCCTATGGCAAGGTATGTTTTTATGTCCTTGAGGAGCGCATCATTCGAGATGTTTGGTATATCAAGCCGAACGTATTGTGTGGATTTGTAATCTCCGGCAAGTAAATAGCATAGTGTTGGCGGCTCATTATCATATCTCGCAGTATTATATGGCCAGTATTTTTCCGGGCATGCCCCTATCGTCGCCAATGCGCCCATCGCATTCCTTCCGCATGCGCCTGTATCGCCTGTTACTTGAATCAAATCCCGCGTGACTTTATAAAGGAATAGTGGTGATGCTTTTATATCATTCCCGAATGCTCTGCGTTCGAAATATTCCAGTGCCCCCACGCATGCCTCGGCTGTGCATGATCCCAAGTTTCCCTGATCTCTGATAGGAGAACAATATTGCCTCAAATCTACATTTGGTGGAAGAGGTGGTACAGACTTGGTAGATGCTGGTCCGTGAATGTTCAGTTTTACTAAGGTTGATTGCACTTCTGGGTGCTCTGTCGTGTAGTCTCTGAAATCCGGGATATCGGGAATCCACCCGAAACTATACTTGTGTTCCATGAAATAATCAGGGTTAACATTGCGTAAATAAATTTCTGCGTATTTGGTGCTCATGGATAGATTTTTCTTATTAAAAAACGTATTATGGTAGTTGATAAGGAGATATTATCGTGACGAAGAAGAATAATATAAAATTACAATCTATTAAAAATAAAGTAGCCGCATCGAATATTGTCAATGTGCGGAAAATCAATTCTGACGACGGCCCATTGTATGTGCTGAATATAGCTGGTATAAATATCCGGCCTTATGCATCCCAAATAGATGCTAATAGAGTGGCTTTATTCATGACCGAAGCCGTGGTTGCGGCCATCCTGCAATACGAAGAAGGGAAGCAACCTTAAGTTGGATATGTGATTATGAGCGAAATGCCGAACAATAAATTCCAACATTTTCCTGATGATTGTGAGGAGTTTATTGATCATCCAAGCCATTCAAGACCAGGTATCCATGTACTCCATGACCGCCTCTATGTCGTGACTTGCATTTTCAATCCTCTACGATTCCGAAACCGATACTGGAACTACCACCTGTTTGAAAATATGGTGCAGCGATCTGGTGCCCTGTTATATACCGTGGAGCTTGCTTTTGGGAATAGAGAATTTGAAATAACCGACTCTAATAATCTAACTCATCTACAGCTACGGGTTAAGGACAATCAGGAAATATGGTTGAAAGAAAATGCCCTTAACTGCCTGATCGAGAGATTACCGCAAGAAGCCCGCTATATAGCCTGGCTTGATGCTGACGTAGAATTTGTCCGTCCTGACTGGGCACAGGAGACAATTCAGTTACTTCAACACTACAAATTCCTACAAATGTTCAGCCATGCGCAGGATCTTGGTGTTAATTACGAACCTGCTGTGATGACACCGGGGCACGTGCTTGGGGTATTAAATGGTGACATCAATGCTACAACTAACGAAACTAACAATGGCTATTACTATGGGGTAGTTGAAAAGGGCAAATTGTGGCGAGTTCAACATCCCGGATTCGCGTGGGCTGCCAGAAAAGAAGCATTAAGCGAGGTAGGTGGCCTTATCGACTGGGCTATTCTTGGTAGTGGGGATTGGATTATGGCAAATGCTCTTTTTGGGAAAGTTGATAGAACGATAAACGCTGGATACACTGATAGCTATAAAAAACTCTGTCATATCTGGCAGGAAAGAGCTGAGAGAAACATTCGTCGAAATGTTGGATATATGCCTGGTATGATTGTTCATCATTTCCATGGGTTTAAAAAAGATAGAAATTATGACAGGCGATGGGAATTGCTTGTGAGGACAAAATATGACCCGCTTGTTGATTTGAAAAAGGATGTTCAGGGTATTTATCAGTTGGTTGATTGCGGTGATGATAGAAGTCTTGAATTGAGAGACGGGTTACGAAAATATGCGAGATTGAGGACAGAAGATACAAATACGGGAATAATAGTGCCCTGACACCTTCTATTTACTATTTTTTTTACATAATTTGTTATTTTCACCAGCTATTTCTGTTTTGCACCCGGTAGTGCCTCTGCGCCCTTTCCTCTACCCCGAACTCGAATAGCTTCTTTGACCCCGCCGATGTCAATGTTTTCTGTCCCCGCGCCTTCTTTTCTCTCTCTGCTTTTATGCGCTGCTCTGCCTCGAATTGCTGCTGGGGCGTGGGTGCACCGAGTATCATGGGTTTCTCACGCTGCTTTATAGGGATGGGCATGCCGAATGGTCTTTGAGTTGTCAGGATTGAATAGCGTTTGTTGAATATGTCGATTAGCTGGTTCTTGTCTGCCTGTGGAAGAGGTAAAAAGGTTATTTCGTTTTTGATTAGTTGGAGTTCATCGAATGATTTGGCTAATTGTAGCTTTAAGGTATATTGCTGTTTTATTTCTGATGATGATGATACTCTTGTTACCACGGGTTGCCCAAAAATACGGGTCTTTTCTTTTTCTTGCTTTCTACGTAGTGTCTCTTTATCTACCTCTCCTAAAGCCCATCTTAGGTTTTGATACAAGAATGCGTCAACTGGGGACATTCCTGTTGAATAGGGGTCGGTTACCATCGCATAATACCCCCCCTGAATAAGTGTTTTACGACTATATTCGTCTGGAAGTTCTATAAACCTGATATAATCCTGTAACTGAATTCTCTTTTTATGTAACTTTTCGTCCGATAGTTTTGAGAAATTTTCTCTGATAAGTTCGTGTGCCTTCCTTAATGTGAAATAGCCTGTTGGTTCGGGAATATTTGGTTGCCCTTCCCGTACCCAATACCCCATGCCTGTATTACCGTACATGCGCCTGCCTCCAGTTCTCCCTTTTTTCCAGATGCTCTGAAAGTATGTACACAAATATTGCGGCCCATCCTCCCGTGAATAGGGAAAATAAATAAAATGCGCTGTTTAAAGCATACCACTTAATAGATTTCCGTGCCATCACCATCGCCTTTGCACTGGGTAGTACCGTCCCGCCCTTTCTTCGACCCCGAATCGTGAAAGCCTCGTTGTTGCAGGCGCAGTTAATTTCTGCTGCGCTTTCCTGCGCCGTTCTTCTTCGGTTGTTACACCTAATACAGTGGGTTTTGCAGGTGCTCGCTGTATCGGAACGCCAAAAGGCTTTTCAGATTGTAAAATTGCATATCGAGCGTTATATAATTCAAGCAACTTAATTCTGTCGTTTGCGAATAAAGGCAATGTCTTCGATTCGCTTCGTATTCTTTCTAGCTCCTCGGTTGATTGGGCTGATCTTATTCGGTCTGCTGTCTGCTCGAAGAGATTAGTGGGTGCTGGTGCTGGTATAGGTGCTATTATTGGTGCTGATATGGATTTTGTCGCCGGTGCTGGTACCTCGCTTATGCCTGCCAGCCTCATTATCTCATCCCGGATCTGCTCCTTTTGTCCGACTCCCGCCCTTATCCGATTCTGTGATTGCAGCCAGCCCCACACTGCTCTACCATACTCAGAATCTACCTCTTTCATCGCCTCATCGATTCCCTCTACCCTGGCGAACTCGACCAATTCGGAAACAAGTTTCGGGAGTACGGGTTCGTCCTCAAATAGTTCGTAACCGCTTATTTCCTCTTGTGTAAGCGGCCTGTCGTACTCTACCCATCCGAAGGCAGTGCGCCCGTGCGGAGTGGTTCGTATGGGTAGCCATGTTTCGGTCCTGATGAATCCTGCGGGCTGTGTGCCAATATCGGGCGGCCTGTTGCGGTAATAATAACGATACATTTTCTTAGTTCCCTGGTATTTCTTACTCAGTTCCTCATATCGCTGCTGATAGGTGTCCATCAGCTCTTCGGCTGTGTCTGGAACCTGTTGCGCCAGTCTTTTAACTGATGCTTCCTGCTGCACCAGCTCTTCCAGCGTATTGTATTTCCTCAATGCTACCAGAAATAGTTTTACCCTTTCTATTTCTATGGGTGTTGGAATTGGTCTTGATGGTGCTGGTGGTTGTGCTACGGGTGCGCCTGCTGGAACTGCCTCTAATGGTAAAATAGGCAACCTCTGCACGGTAGTTATAATCCACTGTGTTGCCTGTTCAACAGTCCATGATGTCGGTATCCTCTCCGTGTTCGATAATATGTATCCTATAGGCTCAACGTTTGATATCCTGAAGTCCCCTACTCTGTGGTATAGGTAAAATCTTTCATAGGGATTGCTTACCTGTTCTTTGAACCACTCGGATGCTCTAAGTCTGGCAAGTGAAATGATTTTGTCGGTTTGAGATACAGGTGGTGGTTGGGGTGTAATAACTACTGGTGTTGGTGCTGCCTGAGTTGTGGGAAGGGTTGCGCCCGTAATTCTCGCTGCGCTGTAGAGAGCCGCAGAAGTGCGTTTTCTTTGCCATGCCACGTTTGATGGAGAAAATCTCCATCCCTCACTCTTCAGCTTATTTATCATTTCTTGTGGTGGCTTGTCATTAAAAATTATTTGTACGCGGTCAATTTCTCGGCTGTCTATAATTGTTCCGCCTTCGAATGATATCTCTCCTGTTGGCGTAGCTTCCTTATTTTCAAGCTCTGTAAGTCGCTGCTTCATACGAGAAATATTAGCTATATCGTTCGACAATGCATAAGCTGGGAATCCAACTCTCCCCATGACATCAGGCTTTAAAATCTCGCGTGCCGTGGTTTCCGATATTGTACCCAATGCCATTATTTCTCTGATCTTCTGGTCGTCGGGTATTTTCTTTCGCACGACAACATTTGCCTTTACCATGAACTCGTGGTTGCGTTCGGCATCAGCTATCTTTTTCTTCAATACTTCTACTTCTCCACCCGCTTCCTCTATCGCCTCGCCTCTTAGAGTTCTAAGTATTGATTTCTCTGCCCTGTCTTTCCATGCATGTACTTCACCTGCTTTCTTGTCATATGCATCGTTGAGTTTGTGCATCCTCTCTGTAGGAAACTTCGAAGGCCCAGCTATCATCGTGCTGTAAAGTCGTGAATGCGAGTATAATAGGTCGTTATATTTTTGGGCATAAGAGGCTTCGAATCGTTCCATTTCGCTTATCAGCGTTACTTTCTGCGCCTCTGATGTTGCGTATGGCTTTAGTCGATCATACATAGACTGAACTTCACTCACAAACCCCTGTATAGCTTGCTCTGCTCTTTTTTCAGGCTCAAAACTCGTTCCCCTGTATGCTGATTGTGCGGCCTGTTTGTTTACTAGATTTGGGTTTGCTATGAATTCAACCATTATAATCCCTCTAATTTATTTAATACAAATTTTTCTGTATCCTCTCGTATTAAATCTGATTCCCATATTATTAAGACTTTCCAGCCATGTTTTTTAAAAACCTTTTCTCGGTATGTAGCCGTAAAACGCTCTTCAAGCTTTGGGTTTATTAATGGACTGTGCCAATAGTCTCCAAATATTTCAATTGCTATTTTTTTACCATTGCAGTTAATAAAATCTGGGTTCGCTTCGCCAATCCATAAAGTGCCATCGCCTGTAAATTTATAAGGTAGATTATGTTTTTTACATATATTTTCAAAAATCATTTCTGGCTTGGTGTGATGGGTGGGGATATTTTGTTTTTTACGAGCTTCTCTTATTTTGTTTTTTGTCTCTTCTAAGACTATGTGGCCCTTTAATGTATCTGAGATTTTATTTTTTTGATCTTCCGAGATGGTTCCGCCTTTATTATAGCCAATGTGACCTTTCTTAAATTCCGATTTTATACTTCGATGTTTTCCTATTTGTATTTCGGATAATATCTTTCTTACTTCTGGTCTCTTCGAAGGGTTGTTTAGGCGCATCCTCATTGATAACTTTATGCGCCCTTCTTGAGAATGTGTATGTTTACCCTTATGTGCTTCAGAGAAAAGTTTCTTTTCTTCATCTGATAATCCTGCATATCTTATCCGTAAAGATGATGATATTTTTTCACGCTGTGCCTTAGAAAATTTTTTTCCATAATTGGGATTGTTTTTTCCTTTAGATAGTTGGTGGCCTTTTTTAAACCATGTTTTCTTACCGTTAGTATTGCCTTTTTTTACTGTCATTTAATCGCCTCTTCTTGACGATTAACTATATGGGTTTAAAAACAGATATACTTATCGGCGACTGGATTATCGCTATCTTCTTGACAATTATAGCTCTTTTATCCAGTCGTCAAAAATTTAAATCAGCTAAGTTATTCTGCTTTAATTGCCGTTGCTGATTTTAAATCTATTGTATCCACTGGACAGGTTGTTTTTGAGAAAAATTCACCATCTACCAAGTGAATTATTTGGTCGCACAATGGACAATGCTCCAGAAAATGAGATTTTTCGGTAGGATCGTGCATCTTTGACATGGCTTGTTGTTCGAGAAGTCCTATCCATTCTCCAAGCGTTTTCTTTTCTTCTAATTGATCTCTGAGTGTTGGTGGCCCGTTGGTGCGTGACATCATTGCTCGTAGCTCTATGTTCTTGTTGCAATATGGACAGTCGCCGTTATATACGTATATCGTATCTGAGTTTATAGCTGATTTTATTGGCAAAGAAGCTATTCTATCTCTCCATGTTTTACGTAAATCAGTGAATGTAGTATTAACCGGATTTTCGCTTAAGAATTTTTCATAAGCCTCAGCTCCGTTGTTTAGAGCTTCTGCCCGCTTGTCGTAATATTCCTGCGTAGGGCTTTTATCTTCAAATAGTTCCACGTTTTCTATATTGATTGGTTTATTGCAATGGGGACACGCGCCTTCTATTTTTGTGGTTATTTTGTATTCGGTTTTGAATATGGTCATCTATTCCTCCTGTAATGATATTTTATGAATTTGACTTAATTTTTCTCTTAAGTATATAAGTTCCATTTCTAACTCATGGAAAGCATCTACCGGCATTTTGTCCTTGAACTCTTGATGTAATTTTTCTCTATCCAGATATTCTCTTATGGCTCTTTCGATTGTTGAACCGATCTGCCCATAATTTCTTCCCTTATATTTGTAGGCAACATTCTCGCGTAACTCGTCCAATAATTCTTTATTGATTCGAAAGACTTCTGTTTCCATTTATGGATATGTGCTTGCCGCTATGTTTAGAATCATTGTCTCTCCACAACTACGTAGTCTTTCCCAGCATAAGTAAACTCTCCGTCCTCAGCAACTCTTTTTAATATGTCGTCTATCAAAGTTTGCTGAGTTTCGTACAATAAATGTTGTGTAACTTTTAATGTGTTTTTTAAAGACGCTAGTAATTTTCTTATTCTCTCTAATTCTATTTCTGATTGCTCTGGAATCTTAACCATTTACTGTTCCTCTTTGTTGACAAATGCACAATCAGGATGATACCGATATTCTTTCCTATATCCGTCTGCCCATATTCGTATCGGTGTTGTTCTTTCACCTATTAGTTTCCCGCATCGAGAACATAAGCACTTAGGGTCGCCTGCGTCAGGGCTATCTGTGAATGCTGTATCAGTTGGAGTATTCTGCTGTAACATCATGCCTCTACTACGGCATATTTTTCTTCCAGTTCCTTTCGTGACTTATGGCGCATCTCGTTGATTTTTTCAGAAGTTTCCCATGCGCCCCCTGTCCGCGCAATTGCTTTACCAATAACCATGCCAAACATGTCTATTATCGTTGCGCAAGTTTCTGGGTCTATCGCCTCTATTTCATTATCATACAAAAAGCCAGCCAATTCTACAGGCTTATCCGAAGGTGGCTTTACATAATACTGTATTCTTACACCATCCGCTGTTTCAGATTCCTTTTTAATGATGATTGTGCCTGCTATCACTGTTATTGACTTACTTTGCTCATCTAAATGTGATCCCACCACCAAGTCACCTATTTTTAAGTCTTTTACTAATATTTTCTTTCGTTTTGGATAAAACATTGACTCGTACATCTATGCTGCCCCTTATATTCTCCTTTGACCAGCTATTAATACTTGGGATTCTGGAATCGCCTGCCATGCCAGTACATAGCTCTGTGGAATTCCATAATCATGCATAAGCTCGTCCCATGAATATTCATGAAAGCCATCAACAAGAGTTCTGAGGGCTGTTCCTATATCATGTCCTGTGCGTTCCCTTTTTAGTTCTGGTGGTAATTCAAGCCATTTCTGGTTAAACGGCAGATCTGGCAACAGATTGTTTCTCCTGATAACCCGAATAAGCTCATAATCTATAATGTATGTCTCACCTTTGTATTCATGCGTCTGAATTTCAGGCTCATGATAACGATATTCTACTCTGTGTACTGGTATTTGGGGTATGGATATAATTTCTGGAATTGATTTTACTTCTGGAGAAGGTATATATGATAGTGATTTTGGTAGAACCTCTTCCATTTTGATTTTCTTAGTTGTTGGATAGCCAATTTTTGCTACAACTTGAGATGCATCTTCCCACCATTTTTTATAATCACCGTTTTTAGATTGGATTTTATAATTAAACCACTCATCTCGCTCTATTCTTTTTTTATAAAAATTTGATATGCATCTAGTATTTGGTATATTTGTTAATATTTTACATAAGTCTTCGTTTATATAGGTTCTAAACATGATGTATGCGGGGTCTTCACCTCTACTTTGAATATTTATATCCTTCCCCCCCGCATTAGTATCCATGACTTCTATAAATGGATTACTATTTATGGCATCTAAATGTTCTTCTTTTAAATCAATGTCTACTTCAAAGTAACTTCCTTTAAAATAGTATTTTTTTTTATGAGTCATGCTTCTGAACTTTTCCGATGTTGGTATGTCCGATTGTAAATATTCTGCTTCTTTTGTTATTCTCATTTCTGGAAATTGTTTAATATTTACCGACATGCTCTTTTCTCCATTTGCTATTGATTCCCGCACTCTGTATTCTGATACTCCCGCCCCATATTCTGTACTTGTTCCTTCGCCCGGTAATGTTCCTGTAATGCCTATCCCTGCTGTTTTCGCTTCTGTGAATGAATAATAACATCCCTGCCCTATAATTATGCTATCCAGCAGGTTTATACCAAGGTCGGCAAATGCTCTGGTGAGCTTTGCGGTGATCTGCCTGTCCTCAGAAGATGGGGAACACGAACCCGATGGATGCGCGTGTAAAAAAATTGTTGAAGCAGCATTCGCTAAGACACTACTTTTAACTGCCTCCCGTGGCGTAACTATTGATGCGTTCAGGCTACCGATGCTAATGGTTTCTGTACCTATGACACGATTAAGTGTGTCTAAAAGAATAACTTTAGCGTATTCCCGGTCTGCGTTTTCCATTGATGATCTGGCGTACTCATACACTTCCTGCGGTGTGCTCAGTTTTGTTTTGGGTATCGGGCGAGTGGTGATGAGCTGCACACGGACATTGTTCATGTGGTTGTTGCCTCCGTTGCCTATTTTTGGCTGCGTCGGCTGCTGCCTCATCGCTGCGCCTACCATGCCGCCTTCGGGGTATGTGACTGCCGTAGTTAATCCTCCAGTTCCTTAATCCTTGCTTTTATTTTGTCCTGCTGAATACCAAGTTCCCAGAGACTTTTAGCTAATTCCCTGTGTTCTAACTCGTACTTCTCTTTGTCCTTATGCCTATAGTCAACATCAAGCTTTATTTTGATGTCGTTTATTCTCTCAATCTTATCCTTGATGCTTTCCTGTAAAGAGCTGAGTTCGTTTCTGAGTCCTGCGAGTTCTTCCGATTTGTCCACCTCTGACCCCCTAATATCGTCTTCCGTTTCCTGCATATCCCCCGTACATTCCTCCCCTGTTCCTTACCTGATATCCTGTATATGGCTTTTCGATTCCTCTGTTTCTCACAATAAAACCCCTGTACTGATGTCCGATGCCCGGACTGTTCCTTTCGCACACCCCTTCGGGAAGTTCTCCTTGTGCCTGTAACCTTCTTTCTTCTGCCTCGAAAAGTTCTTTAAACTCTATTATCCTGATGGTAATTCTTCTCTTGTATTCTTCAACCTCTCTAAGAAATGCTGCTGTTCTCACTGCATTGGCGTTCTGTGCATGTATGGATAGGTTTTCAAGAATGCTGATTTCCCGTTCTTGCAATTGGATATATTCCTGTAGTTCATTTTTGATCGTTGACGCTTCTGCCAAGTCCATTAAAATCACCGTGTTGAATTTTGTTTTATTTGGTAATATATTTAATCTATCGAACCAATCTTTAGCTATGGATCAAATTACTTATATGATGGCAGAGATTGAACGCCTGAGCATCGAAAATGCTGAGCTAAGAAAAACCCGTTTAGCTATGCAAAATCCTACTCCTCCTGTTCAGGTCATCGACACTCGCACCTGTGCTATGAAGGGGGAGGCACGGCACGATAGATCAAGAAGTATTATGCAAACTGGGGAAGATAGTAAAACCGATATCATGTTCTCTGACAACGATGGGTTCGAACAATTCGCTGGGCCTGACTATGGTATGAATACGCGGGCTAAGAAAGCGGGATTCATGAGTCCGGGTACTAGTGCGGCTGCTGATGCTGCCATCGGTGTTAAGGTGCAGGAGCCTGCACCACAAAATACTGTGCCAGTAGTTCAGACACAGGATACGGCTGCAAGTCCTATAAAGAAGCGCATGGCACATGGGCATCCAGATAAGATTGGACAGAAATTCTTTTGAGTGGATTGAAATTTCTGGGCGACTACACCCGAAAGGGGGTGGTTTGAGTTGGGAATCTTCCTGCATTGAGAAAACTGGTGGGGGTGCAATCGCCCTACGTGTGATGAAAATGATGTGATGTTATTTAACTGTTTTGATATGTTGAAAATAAGTGTGAACCAACCGCGGAAGAAATGTATCAAATACACGGTTGGTCTGACTCGTTGAAATAACAATGATATAGTTTGTGCTTTATATGTATATACTTTTTGGTCTGCGCAACTATAAGCATCCGAATTTTAGTTTTGCGTTGACCTTTTCCAGCATATCCCTAAATAATCTCTCGTGATTTGCTTCCTGTCCTCGGATCAAATCTATCTCATTCGCCATTTCTTCCATTCCTGCATTCTGCGCCATTGGTGTCATTTTTTCGTACATCCGCTGTGCGTCCTGTTCGTCCGGGATAGCCTTCTCTATCCACGATTTTAACTCTTTAAGGGCTGCCATTCTAGCTGGATGTATCCAGGTGTTTGTCCCAACTTGTCCATAAGGTCGTCCATAATTTCCTGACATATTATTTTCTCCTATTGCTGTTGTATATTTTCTTAGTATTTGTGTGTATCCATCTGCTTTTTCTTCCATTGACTTCAAATCATCGTCTGGTATATTTTTAAACCATGTTCCTTTTAGCCTCCCATCGGAGGATGCATAGCAAATCATCAACGCGGAATTTTCTGGAAATGGCTGCCCGCCATATTTTGTCCTGAATTGTGGAATGCCATGATGTTGTAGGCATTCGTTGATGATCTTTACCACATTGGATTTGAAATCTATTGCCTTATATTTTATTGCTGTATCGAACCGCGTTCTTATCACATGGGCAATAAAATTTGCATTGGTGTCATGAACGACGTGTGATAAAAATGTCTGATCGTCATTGATGTCTATCTGCTCGTGGGCCATGATAAAAAATTAGGTTGCTTAGGGATAATGCTTTCGGAACGGAGGTGGTGTCATGGGGTACTTTGGGATTAGGGAGTGGTTGGCCAAAAAAGACCCACGACACCATATCATTGTATGATCTTTCCGCTAATGTATTTTTCCGCTTCTGTCGTTCTTAAATCCCCTGCGTTGATCTTTTGTTCTTTAATTTTCTTTCCATCGCCATTCCCATTGCCATTAGATTTCGTTTTCTCTACGGCCTTCTCTATGCGGGGAAGCGCGGGAATAGCTATAGTAGGCGCAAACGTAGATGCTGGTGAAGGCTCACAGTTGTCAAATATCGGTAGTATGTATCCACATTTGCATATGTATGCTTCGTTCGTGATCATGCGTGCCTGTTTCCCTTTTTTACGCTCCATATCTTTTGCGCATCTGGGGCACTTTTTTCCCCAGGTATACCAGAAATAGTATTCATGACATCGCCGCTTCACATAATTAATCCAGGCTATGCCGCGTGGAGTATCGAGTATCCTTTTTTTTAAGGGATCTTTGGTTATCTGGTTGTACAGGTACTCGCTATCTGTCAATACGAATTCAACGTGTTCCCAATTTTCCCGAAAAATTGGTTTTGCGAAAACAGCTAAAATTGGGTTTTCGATATGAAAATATTCGGCTACTATGATGGGGTCTTGCCATTCATTTATTGCCACTGCTAGAAGTTCAGGTGTTAGATTTGTCAGGCCAAGAACGGTAAGTTCGCCGACATTTATACCGTTCTGTATAAATGACCTCATATCCTGTATCGATACTATTTCAATCCCTTCTTTAATTTATTCCCCACGTTGCCACATTCCACTTATCTTTTTCCACGATTTCAATCAAATATAATTCTCCTGCCTTCCTGAACATCGGTTTACTTTTTAAATGTTCCGGGAGATTTTTGTATTTGAACCTTGCCTGTTCTCCGTTCTTTATAAGTTCCTGTTTCACGTCCTGTACCCATTTCCGGGCATCTCTCTCTGATGTGGTGCAGCTTGGCAACCTTACACCCCCGCATTAAATCATATATTTCGATATTTGTGATTGCTCTTCCTGCATCCGTTCTACAATACCCTTCTTTGGTGCAGGTGTCTCAGGTATCTGTTGTTCTGGTTCCGGGGGCTGCTCTTGCGATACCGCTATTGCTCCCTCATGTACCTGTCCCTGCTCTTGTACTTCCGTATATGCGGCATCGTTAGCCTGTCGCTGTGGTGCTGGCTGCTCTTTCGCCAATCTTTCCTGCTGTTGCTGCATGATATAGCCTTCGTAGCCATTCTTCCATTCCTGCTCTTTCGGCGTAAGCTGACCTTTATTCAGCAAAGCAATGTAATATTCCTCATAGGTTATCTGTTTTCTTGGTGGTGCCTGCTCTCTTACTGCTGCTGTGCTCCCATTGCCACCGCCCTGTATCATTGTTTCCTGGACTATTTTGGGTTCGGGTGCTTTTTGTGACCATGCTTGCAGAACTCTTCCCAGCACATCCGTCGCCTTATCGATGCCATATAGCATCATGTTCGTTGAGCCGTCGGCGTTCTTATATGGGTCTATTGCGCTGGCTGCTCTTGCTGCGGGGCCTCCCTGCTGTGGGATTATGCCGAATGGTGTCAGTGCTTTCTTGATCCGTTCGAGAGTTCCCCCCATCTGTTCAAGGTGCTCTATCGCATCTTTTTTTTGATCTTCAGATGGTTTTAAAGGGATGTTCTGGTATACTTTTATCTGGTTCTCTACTTCAGCTATCTGCTGCGAGAGTGTTTGTAGCGTCTGTTTCTGACCTTCCTCGATGTCGTTTATTCTCTTTTCAAGAACGATTTCCTTGAACTTGTCTTCCTGCTCTTTTAATCTTTGTTCATAGAACTGTCGGGATTTTTCGTTCTCAGATTTCAACTCTGATATGACCTGGTCATATTTTTGGGATATTTGCTGGATCTGTGACGATTGGTTGGGATTGTTGTCGTTGCCCATTGCGCTTTGCATAAGTTTAAGCGAAAACATCTGAACGGCATAATCCATCGTTTCCCGCGGGGTCATGCGGTCATCGTCGTCTTGTTTGATCTTCTTTTGAATATCTTTGATTATACCAAGTTGAGCATATTGGTTTACTGGATTATTCTTTGATTCTGCATCGACTACGCCCATCTCCCTCGCCATTTGTATAGTGCTTAGAGTATCATCGACTATCGTTTTTCTTGGTGGTCGCTGTGGTGTCTGGGGCATCATTTCAACCATTCTTCGCATTGCTTCCACTTTGCTGAGTCCTTGCTGCTTGGCTAACTCGCTGATTGCCGCATCTTCTTCAGGTGAAATTGATGCTACCGGCGTTCCTGGCCTTATCTGGCTCATGGTGCCGGGGGTTATATCCTGGGGTTTATTTTTAGGGGCCATAATATTACTCCATCTCTGCTATATTCATATTTGATATCGTCTTGTTCTGTGATTGTGATTGTTCTTTTATTATTTTTTTTAAAATGGAAGGGTCGGTGATTAATACCTGCTTATAAGCGTTAAGAATGTTTATAGATCGTTCGTCTACAGGTGCGCCGCTCATTATCCAGTCGTGACTTATACTCTGAAGAGCCTTCATTATTGCTGCATTTGCGATATCTGCTTTAAGAGCTTCTTTTAGCTGATCAATAAGCTCTAAATACTGCGCTATATCTTCCTGCATTTCTGTGATCTTGCCCTGGTTCTCGATCCAGAAGTTCATCAGGTGCTCAATAAATGTCGCATAGCTCGTGTAGCCGTACTGCGATGCAACCGTGCCCACATACTCCATGATCCATTTGCCAATTTCCTGACGCTCCAATGCTAAGGATCTGGCTATTTCCCCCCCATCTCTTATTAGAACATCAGCAATTTCTTTCTCCCCTGATTTTGTCATCCTTTGATCGACGTTCTTTGTTGTGCCGTCTTTGCCTTTTTCTCCTTTTTCTCCTTTCTCGCCGCTTTTACGTGTGGGTGCCTCCATGGGTTCTTCAGGAGGTTCTGGGGGTGTTTGGTACGGATCGTCGGGGTTATCAGGCTCTTCTGGTGGATCTTGCTCTATCTCTGGTGATAAGGATGCGTCCGGGTCATAAATCGCGTTGTGCCCGTGTCCTTCTATTTCATCTTTGAGTTTTTCAGAGTCGGTATTGATTATGTGGCTAACCCTCTCAAGATAATCTATTGGGATGTCCATCTCCTCGGATATTTCTTCCAATGTCTTAAGTTCTTGAATTTGCCGCTCTATTGATTCGTACTCGCTTAATAATGCTCTCAGGGTGCCTTTAGATATTTGCGCCTGGCTCATGGTTTGGGCTTCGTCGTAGCCCAGTTTTAAAGCTGTAAAAATGCCTATCTTCTTCTGATCGTCCATGCTTTAGTAATTATGGACTAAGATATATGTACTTTTTGAAAATGGTGGTGGGTGGGATATGCGGGCAAGAGAACTGGATAGTGTGGTTGAAAAGGGGTTTTACGATGAGGGCATATCCCGCTCACGTTTAAAAGTAGTATTTAATAGTATTTAAACCCATATTATTTTTTGACCTTTTTTTGAAATATATTTGCCATTCATCATCTCTACCCTGCCTTCTTCGAGCAGTGCTGGCAACACGTCTGTATGCAGCCACTCTGTTATATCCTCCTCGGACATGATTTTCACTGCCTCGTCCAGCTTTATTGGGCACAACAGATGTCCTTCATACACAACGAAATCCCTGTCGTCGCTTCCTATCCTGCGCCGAAGGTCTTTTGCTTTTTGCAGGGATTCGATGGGTTGGAAGATGAGGTCGCGGCCCCACGTTAGGATGGCTAAGATTAACATTGTTTCATTTCTTCGCTTAAATGGTCGCCGCCGTCTTTCATCGCCACTTTCTCCAAAGTCCCCTGTTTGCCACAACACTCACAAAATTCCTGTGATATCGCCTTGCTTCTGGTATAAAAGCGATAGCCGCATTCCGTACAAAATACAAGTACCATTTTATTCATCGCTCCCCTCATCATCAATTTCACGTTGCCTGTCTGTCCCTATGAAAACTGAGCAAGCCTCAGCAATAGTCTCATCGCGCCAGCATCCGTTGATGTCGTCCCAGAACTCACAGTCGATATTGCCACCGCCGCCACAGACATAAAAGGAAGGCTTGGTCATGTTCTATCACTGGCTTCTTCTTTGGGGATGTGGTCAGTAGGGGGCATGACGACAGCCGCCTCATATAGAATACCTATTGGTTTATACACGATCCTTTCTGATTCGTTGCTGTTAAAACTCGGAATTTTGTCGAGTACGTCTAAAAAAGGCCGCATTCCATCAACGGTTGGTGTTGAATGCCCAATTGCCCCACGCACACTATCCATCGTAATAAGAATATATTTATCAACTTTTATTTTATTTTCTTTAGGCTTTTCGTTCTTTTCTTTTCTGTTCCAAAATCTGAGGGACATTTCACCACACCCCCGCAACGATGATGCCACTGCCGCCACCACACACCCAAAAGGAAGACTTCATTTTTAGCTCTCCTTCCTTTTGGCTTTACTTTGAGCTATACATACTGGGCATTCTTCATTAGCCGGATAAAAAACATCGTGTTCATCACATTTTATTTGTATTTTGCTAAAATTTATATTCCCGAATCCAAGTTCCTTTATGAATTTATTTTTATTCTGAAAGAAGAAACTAATAATCCCCTGATAGAGTCTCTCAATATGCTCTGGTGTCATAAACATCCTGAAGTCAGAGTTCCATTCTGTCAATTTTGATACATCTTTCTTCGAGAAGGATATGAGTATATCAAAATCTCCCCTATTATTTACCCTAAGTTCCTTTATTTTCATGCGCCATCACCTGCGTCCTCCAAACCCATTGCTGTGAGTCTTTCTTTCAATATTTTTTCAGGGTCTTTTTTGTTTTTCTTTGCTTCTTTACCAACACACTCGAAAAGAGGTTCATTATTGGGGCCTGCTATGTCCAATATCGCCTGCCTTGCATCAACGAAATTTGTGAATTTCTGTATCATCCTTACTGTTATCACGGTTTACCACCCACCCTTCGTATGCTTGCACACTCCTATTCGCTTTCCGCAGAGCTGGCAGAATCGCTCAGGGTGCTGGATTTGTTCGAACAGGATAACGGTATCTTCTGCGCTCATTGATCACCTAATTTTTTAAGGTACTTATCATAGCCTTCCTTCCAAGCTTGCTCTTCTGGTAAAAGCCGTGCTTGCTTCCGTAAATAAATATAATACTCAGCGGGTGGCATTTGCTTCTTCTGTTTTATTGCCTCAATAATGGTATCGGAAACGGACACCAGCCTCTCGAATTTGAAGGTGAACGCGTCTGTGTAGCATCTGCCATACTTGCTGTAGTCTTCCAACTCAATACCTCTACCGCTGAATATTTCAAGCATCTGATTATATCCGTAGTCCCCGTCTTCCGTGCAATCAAGTGCGTCTAGTGCGCTCTCTAAAGCCTCAATTTCTTTCTGGTCAACTGCTGCCCGAATTTCCTCTTCCTCACGTTCTTTAATGCTTTGTTCAATATCTTTAATAGCTAAATCTTTTTTCCATGTGTGTATTTTCTGGTCTTGCTCTGCTCGAACAATCTTTTCAGCGAAATACCCGATCCACGTGTCTTTCCCTGGAAACCCGTAATCCAGCCGCTTGGGGAAAAATTCTCTTTGCCAGCACAGGCAGCCGTAATCCCCTGTCATGCACACCGTGCCATCGTGGCAGTAGGTTACGGAGAAGCTTTCCATCGCTGAATCCATGTTCTTACGGAAATGGAACCAGTTGTCGCCGTGGGAATGTAGTTTGTACTTATCCATTTTAATCCGTCCCCCTCAATCACCAACTGTACTGGATGGTTCGTTGTCCTCATCTGCTTCTGTTCGTTCGTTATACTCAGTAGCCTTGTTACCTTCATTCATATATCGTATGGTATCTTCAGAAAGCTCTTTTCCGTTGACTAAGTGTTCCAGATATTCTTCCAATTGTTCTAATTTTGCCCATGCTGAAAAAGGAATTGCTAACCATTCGTGTTGAGATTCGCATGATTTAAATTCCTTAATAACTTTTAAAGCTATTTTAAGTTCTGGTTTTTGAATATCTGTCCTTAGAAAGTCCGTTATTTTTTTATTATCATCGTCGGTCATATCGTCCCTAATTCCTTCAGGCTTGCGACTACCCTCTCGTAACTCTTTTCATTCAATAAGAATTTCTTCATCAGCTCTTCTTTCGACGTGCCGCTGCGGTATAAATCCGCAAACGATGGTGGTTTGATGATAGTCATAGTTGTGCCTCTGACGTGACATCGGGCACAACTTCTACAAACATTGTATATTTTGGCCACCCCATACGCGATAACATTATTTTATGTCGGCCTATGGGAACATTTGATATGGTTCTTGGCGTAACCCCTTCCTGAAAAACACCATCGATAACTATATTATATCCTATTGGTGAACCTATTGAAATATAGCCGGTTGGTATTGTCAGATCGACCGCCTCTAGTTCTTTAGTGCAGGAAATATATTTTACGCCCTGTGATTTTAATTTTCTGGCCTTTTCGAGAAGGTCAGACACCATTCTCTGTGAGTTTAAATTTGTTTTATAAGCTTGAATGGTTATTTCCTGCTTTTCAATAAACTTTTCGTGATCCACTGTGTTATTGCCGAGGTCCCTACTTATGGCCACCTCTACTTTAAATCTTTTTAATTGTTCCTCTGCTTTTGGTACTTGTGCTGTGTATTCGGGTTTTACTATTTCATTTATTTTTAAAAGTATCTGTTCAAGTTCATTAATAATATTATCTACCAATATATTTTTATGCATACTGGTTTGCATCTTAATCACTCCTGTTCTCGCATTATCTGTATTCAGCCGGCGGCCTTGCGCCTGCTTGATTTGTCCTGGAAACATTATTTATGCCCCTCTTCCCCGGCAATTTCCCGGATAAGTTTTTCGAGTCTCTCCGCTGTGCTTTTAACAACTCCGCAATTGTGCTTTGTGGTTGGTGTGATTGCTTGTCCTATGTCCGCCCGGTTAAATACTGGGGTGAAATAGTCCTTATAACATCTGGTGCATTGTCTTGCAACTGCAATAGAAGGGGGCAATTCCTCACATAGTGGATCTGATGCCGTAGCTCTGAAAATAATTCCCCCGGCCTCCAAATCTACCGTGTTAGGGGAAGAATTAAGAGTTTTAATTTCACCTGCATACGGACGTATGGGTGCTTCGGGTGTCACGCCGCTGATAGAAAGAACAAGCTTTAAGGCTTTAATTGCCTCCGGCAAAAATTCATCTGCTGCCTTCTTTTCGGTTTCCTGTTCGTTTTGTTTTCGTGTGTTATATGCTTTTTTGCATTCTTTGATTAATTCTGATTCCTGGTTTTGGTTCATATTATGCCTCCTTCCCTGGAATAATTTTAAGATATTCTTTTAATCCCTTGTTTTCTATAACCAAGAGACGAAATTTTGCTTCATCCGCATACTTCTTTGCGTGATCCTTAGCTTGGCTGTCCCAAAAACTTGCTTTTTTCTTCAGCCCCTCTTTAATTGCAGATATTATATCTTCTTTAGGTATTCTCATTTTTAGAGCATCCTCTATCCATGTTTTGATGTCTGGTGCGTCTACGATAAGACTTAATATTCTTTCTTTATCTCCCATATTTAACATACCTCCTTCGTTGATTTTGATTATATCCGCTATTATAATTTACCTGCTGCCTTTCTTGTTCTTGCTGGTGTTTTATTAGTTTTTCGAGTTCATCTGGTTTCATTAAACCTCATAGTTTAGCCCTGTCCGATGATCGATTCATGGCATGTTTAAGAATTTTTATAATTTCATTCGACTGCGGGTGGCTTAGTTGTCCTGAACTTAGTCTCTTAATTAGTTCGCTCTGTATAGCGTCATCATGAAGTACTACTTCTCGTAATTCGGCTATCAGTTCGCCTATTGCTTTTTTAGTTATATCATTTGGTTCCGCTCGTCTTATCTCTAAGTCCATCTTTCCCCGAAATCCCTCAAAATCCTCTGAGTTAATATTCTTTGCCTGTATCAGAATCGTAACTACGTGGTGCGATTTATCTTTGAAGGTGTTTCGCTCGGTTCCGATTGTGGTTTCAACGCTTGCGTCTTTTATGATCATTGATACGCCTCTGCTCAAATTTTAGCTTGATCTAATTTTTCAGTTTTTATCGGTTCATAGGCTAAAGAAATATTTACTGAAGATTTGCCAGTATTATGTACTTTCAGTATTACTGAATCAGGGTGATTATTAATGGCTACTTCTAAAGAGACATACGCTGGAGCAAAGAAATTTCCTAATTGGTTGTGGTCAAAATCGTGAGGATATAGAGCAAGTACTACATACACTATAGACTCACTTTTTATTTCTTCCATGTCAATAAGCCTCCGCCCTCACTATTCTACCGTGCGCTTCCAGCAGTTGCCTATCTATTGTTGATAGGCCGCCGTTATGTTCGATCTCAAATCCATCAGCGAACTGGACATCGAAGCCATGTGTGTCCATGCCCACCAGAAGAGGGAATTTATTTACTGGTTTCTTTTTCAATTTTTTGAGTATGCAGCGCATCTGTGAAATGTCTGTGCGCTCTTCATTTTTTGTGTGATCATGCATTGTTATTCCTTCCGAGTTGCGGCATAATGCCGTTAGTACGTTATACTCATTTATTCTATATGTACTTTTCTGTTATAATTCCGTTCTTAGATGGAAAGCTTTATTTAGTTTTACCGTATAAATATATGTGATGAAAAGCACAGTAATTATTCCAAAAGATAAAAAACACAAGCATTTGATAACCCTGCCTGTGGAAATCTGGAAGGGACTAGGATTGAAGGAAGGAGATATGTTAGAGATAGATGTACAAAGGGTGAACTATGACAAAAATAAAGAAAGAAGTTGAGATCGAGTATCCTGATTGTCTTATTTGTGGAGACGGGATACTTGATGGTAAAGAGTTTTTCGAGTTAAGAGTGGGAATATCGTTATTAACGATGCATCGCGGAGATGGTTATGCAACCAGCGGCATAGGAAACGAGAATAATTACAATTTTCCTATTACGTTCCACTCGCTTTGCCTGCTGAGAGAAGATGGATCGGAAACAGTATTTAAAAAAATAAAAGAGGAAATGGCAAAACTGTTGGATAAAAGATCCGAACGAAAATAATAGGTTGGTAATGATGGCAAATATTTTCAAATATATTATCAAAAAACTAAAAAGCGAATACGGTTCCTTGAAAGGATACGGCTCTTGCGCTCATTGCGGCATGTCGTGGTATATTGTGGAGGGGGCAGATATTCCATATGATGTGAGATATCCTGAACAGCCGGAAAGGGGCATGTCTCCCGTGTGCACGGATTGCTTCAATCGACTGTCCGTTGATGAGGTTTTGGAATATTGCCGCCGTTTAGTGATTGTTTGGAGTAAAGAAACTCCTGACACAAATATTGATTTTAATATTATAGAACATAACATAAGATTTATGAAGGGGCTACCGACCACAGAAACCGTGCCTAATAAGATGATGTAAATGTGTGTTCGCAAGAAGGCCAAGGAAGTGGTGAAAAATGATAATTAAAATTAACATAAATGATTACGTCGAGGTTACACTAACCGATTATGGAAAACAGATTGTTGATGAGATTAGGGAAGAAATGAAAAAGGAGTTGCAGATAGATCCTAAAGAACTGTACAAATACGATAAACGTGGAAAATTTTCCGAACAAATGTTGATAATAATGTCTATGTTTGGAAAATATGTGTATAATGGTTCACAACAAGTATTCGTTAATAATGAATTAACAATTCTGACATCGTGGGGTGCTGAACACGACTTACCAGCCGTGGATGGAAAACACGGCGAGACCGGACGCGGGCAGGAAAGTGCCAAGGCGCAAGCTGAGGAAAATGCGGGTTCGAGTCCCGCGCATCCCATTATTGATAAAAAAAATAGGGTTGTAACTCTATGTAAGTGTGGCTCCCTAATCGGATTTGTGGGCACTAAATGTCAGCATATATATAAAATAACAGATAAAGCTGATAAACAAAAAGAGTTTTTTGGTGATCCTGTGGATGAGCGATTTGGTTTTGATGTTTATAAAGTTCGGAACAGGTGCTATCACTGCGCCTGCACCACGCCAGAACCAACGGGTGATTGAATGCCCCTAATCCAGTGGCCACATCCACCAGAGCAATATATTGACATGTGCGAAAAGGCAGTGGAGATACAGGAGAGCTATCGTCTAAGGG
>Ga0187878_1001546_pt1 | contig 22132 bp, 19 predicted proteins | sample June2016WEW_17_1_FD_132979 | JGI IMG/M metagenome (GOLD analysis project Ga0187878, IMG submission 132979) | Peatland microbial communities from SPRUCE experiment site at the Marcell Experimental Forest, Minnesota, USA - June2016WEW_17_150 | ecosystem: Environmental > Terrestrial > Soil >...
CCAACGGGTCGACGCTTCCACCGCCTTGCGACGCTCCGCGCCGCCCCGGCCAACGACGTCTATCAATTCGGTAACATTGCTTGGTGAGGCAACACGGCAGGGAATTCTAATTGTCGCCGAACACCGAATCAGGTCGTTTGCAGTGATCCGGGCGTCTTGGTCATGCCGTTACCGTCACCCGCTGAATACCGATGAGTTCAGGACGCTATGTAGCCGTGCCCTGAACCTCCAGGCACAACCCGATGGCTTGCCGAATGCGCGCGAGCCGCCGGCCCGGAGTCTCTACGCTGCGCGGGATGGGCACGAAGTCCGCGTTTCCCGGTCACATCCGGTCCCAACCGCCTTTTCCCGCCCTGCCAACAAATTCGAGGCCCCGAAAGCCGCTTATGGTGTCCCCTCACGCTATCCTGAGGCAGGCATGCTTGCGTCGTGTGTCACAGCCATTCGCGCCCCACGAGAGGCGAAAGGCACGCGAAGTGCCCGTCGTCCCGCCCCTCCGGCTCCGAAAAGCAAAAAACGCCGTTCGAACCCAATCCCAATATCGGACACTTCAGAGAAAGCCGGTGATAATCAATGCATTAGGCAGTGCAAAACCTGCAAGACCAGGGGATGCCACCCGCTCGACCACGGCGCTATCGCCCTATCTGAGATTGTACTTCTTCATCTTGTAGCGCAGCGTGTCGCGGGTGATGCGCAGCAGCCGCGCCGCCTGGGTCTGGTTCCCGCCGGTCTTCTCCAGCGCGCGCGCCAGCAACTGCCGCTCGTTGTCCACCAGCGACAAACCGCTGTCCGGAATCTCGACCTGCGGCTCGGGTGCCGGAATGTGCTTCGCGTCCGAGTGGCTGATGGCAATGGGCAGGCTGGCCGCGCCGATGAGCGAGGATTCTTCCAGGATCATCGCCCGTTCCAGCGCGTTGCGCAGCTCGCGCACGTTGCCCGGCCAGTCGTGCGCCAGAAGCAGGTCCAGCGCTCCCCGCGAAACCCCTTCGATGCGCCGCTTGAACTTCCGGTTGTAGTGCTCGATGAAGAACTCCACCAGCGGCGGGATATCCTTCTGGCGCTCGCGCAGCGGCGGAATGACGATCTGGATCACGTTCAGCCGGAAATACAGGTCCTGCCGGAACGCCCCCTCTTTCACCGCCTCCCGCAGGTTCTTGTTGGTCGCCGCCACGAACCGCAGGTCCACCAGGATGTCTTTCAATCCGCCCAGCCGCCGGAAGCTCTGCTCCTCGAGCACCCGCAGCAGCTTGGCTTGCAGGGTCAGCGGGATCTCGCCGATTTCGTCCAGGAACAGCGTCCCTTTGTCCGCCAGCTCGAACAGCCCGCGTTTCTGCGCCCGCGCGTCGGTGAAGGCGCCTTTCTCGTAGCCGAACAGCTCGCTCTCGAGCAGTGTCTCCGGTATCGCCGCGCAGTTGATGGGAATGAACGGCTCGGCCTGCCGGGGGCTCTCGTCATGCAGGGTTTTGGCGATCAGGTCCTTGCCCGTCCCGTTCTCCCCTTCCAGCAGAATGGTGGTCGCCTCGCTGGAGGCCACCTTCCGGACGAAGCTCAGCACATCGCGCATGGCCGCCGACTCGGCAATGACTTCCCGCTTCATCGGCGTCACCTCTTCGGTGACGTCCTTGATGGTGGCCGCCGCCCCTTCCATTTCGCCGTCGTCGTTCAGCACGGGTGAGGTGCGGATGAGCACCCGGCGCTCGCGCCCATCCTCGGTGTGCAGGCGCACCATCCCGTGGTGCACCGAAGCAGGGGAGTTCAAGCCCTCCAGCAGCCCGCAGCCGGGTTCGCAATCGCCGCAGCGAAAAACCTCCCGGCAGCTCCGCCCTACCATGTCCTCCGCCTCGATCCCGAACAGCCTCTCGGCCGCCCGGTTCACCCCGGTGATGTTCTGTTCGTTGTCGTAGAGGACCAAGGCATCGGAAAGCTGGTCGAAGACTGCTTGCAGGACGTTCGACTGTTGCCATCGGGGTACGAGTCTTGACATGTCTCAGTTCGCCATGACCGAACCGCCCAAGCGGAAACTGTGGTTGCGGAAGGCTGTCAGGTTGCTCCTATGATAGCGCAACGGGTGGGTGAAATCACCCAGGGGGCCGGCCTGCGGCGGAATTGTTTACATTCTCTACCGGATCGTTCGAACTGGGTCACCTTGCGCAATCCGCTTCGAGCTTGGGTCTCCTACCCCCGCCGGCATAGGGGCAAGCGCGCCGTCGCCGCTCCGCCAAAGCGCCCCGTTTCGGCCATTAACCTCCGAAAATCGAGAGGGATACGTTTCCGGCACCGTCCCGCCGCATGTGGCTATTCGATTGCTATACCCATCCCGGAGGAGAGCTGACGAAGCTCAACGCCGGTTGGCTGTGAAGCGACGCGATCGGAGGGCTCCGTGAAGAAGTGCGGGGACATGGAGACAGTTCAACTCACCATCCATGACGCTCCTTACGCTTCGGCGCTTCGGGAGTTGCTCGAGCGCAACGGCACGCTTCAGGTGCGTTGCGTCGAAGCGCCGGACCCGGGCCGGGACGGCGTGATCGTGGTGGATTCCTATGCCCTGGATCGCCTGCCCCTTCCACTGTCGAACCCCGAGCGGGTCGTCCTGATCACCAGGAATGATCCCCAGCATCTGGCGCAGGCCTGGAACGCAGGCATCCGCTCGGTGGTGTTCAGCGAGGATCCATTGAGCACCGCGGTCCTGGCGATCATGGCGGCCGAGTTGCGGGTTCCGAAGTCCGACCCGCGCTGCGCGGCTCCCAATTCCTCGCCCGCTTCCCGGGAAAGGAGTAGCTGATATGAGGGCCCGCGTCAACTTCGAGGAGCTGGCGGATATCCTCAGAAAGCGGATCTGCCCGGTTTGCGGCGGCCAGAACGCCGGGGGAACCTGCGAAACGCTGGAACAGAACGAGTGCAGGTTGTTCCAGCTTTTCCCCTTGGTGGCCCAGGCCATCCTGGCGACCGAGAGCGAGGAACTGGAGCCGTACCTTCGGGCCATCGAGGAGAACGTCTGCGCGGTCTGCATCGATCAGTCGCTGGACGGGACCTGTGCGCGCCGCGGCCATGGCTGCGCGCTGGACGGGCGCCTGCCGGAGATCGTCGCCGCCATCGAGGAAGCGGCGGGCAGATCCTTCGACGCGAAGCCGCGGCCTTAAGGAAGCGGACATCCGGAGAATGGGAGAGTTTATGAGCAACTTGATTGTGAACTTGGTGATCTGGGCCGTGCTGGCCACTGTGCTCGTGTTTCTGGCCCTGTATCGCCGGCGGATTTACCTGAAGAGCGACGAGGTCCTGCACGTGCTGGACGCCGAGGCGCCGCTGGTCTCGAATCAGGCGGAGATTGGCAAGAAGCTCGAGAAGATCGATCTCTGGGGGAAAACCCTCACCGTGATCGTGGCACTATACGGACTTGGCATTGCGGGCTGGTATCTCTACAACCTGTTCGCGGATACGTCGATCAAGATGGGTTGAGTTCACAACCATGCGTGCCCCAATCGTGCTCACGATCCTGGGGTTCGCCTTTTGGGGAACGGTTTCCGCCGGGCGCGGGCAGACTGCCGGGAGCGGGTGTTCTGCGTGCCACGACCAGGGTAAGAAGCTGGCCGCCTCCGCTCACGCGGATCTGAGTTGCGTCTCCTGCCACCTAAGACACGAGGCCTATCCGCACCCCGCGGGCGTTCCCAAGCCGGCTTGTTCCCAATGCCACCCGGAGATTGCCGCCCAGCACGCCCGCAGCGTCCACGGCCAGGCGATCCGGAAGGGCAACTCCGCCGCTCCCGACTGCGGCGTCTGCCACGGCAGCGCCCATGAGGTCAAGCGGACTACCTCGGCCGAATTCCGCAAGGGCATCCCGGACATCTGCGGCATGTGCCACACCGAGGTCGCCGAGCAGTTCCACGCCAGCGTCCACGGCCAGGCGGTTTCCAGAGGCGTTGGCGCCGCTCCGGTCTGCACCACCTGCCATGGTGAGCATTCCATCCTGGCGCCCAACAACAGGGCCTCCTCGGTCAACCCGGCGCACATCCGCGAGACTTGCGGCCAGTGCCACGCCAATGTGCAGCTCTCGCGCAGGTTCGGTCTTCCCGCCGACCGGATTGTCAGCTTTGACGCCTCCTACCACGGGCTGGCCGCCAGGGCCGGCTCCCAGTCGGTCGCCAATTGCGCCAGTTGCCACGGTTTCCATAACATCCTGCCCTCTTCCGATCCGAGGTCCTCGACCAACGTCAAGAACCTGCCGGCCACTTGCGGGCGCTGCCACCCCGGCGCCGGTACGCGCTTTTCCATCGGTCCCGTGCATGAGGCCATCGGCGGCGGGGAACCGGAGGCGGTCAAGTGGGTCCGGCTGGCCTACGCGATCCTTATCCCGCTCACCGTCGGCTTCATGCTGTTGCACAACCTCGGCGATTGGGTGCGCAAGCTGGTAGCCCTGCGCTTCCGGCCGGTGCGGCGCGCCCTAGCGTCCCGCGCGGCGAAGAAGGAGATCCGCATGTACGGCTTCGAGCGCATCCTGCACGCGCTCACGGCCCTCTCCTTCCTCGTGCTCGTATGGACGGGTTTTGCATTGAAGTATCCCGACCAGTGGTGGGCGCGCCCCCTGGTCTCCTGGGAGCGTTACTTCCCCGTGCGCGGCACCGTGCATCGCATCGCCGCCGTCGTTCTGATGGCCACCGGCGCCCTGCACGTGGCTTCTCTGGCCGCCAGCGGCCGCCTGCGCCGCCACTGGAAGGAACTCTGGCCGCGCCGCCAGGATGTGCCGGAGGCCCTCTTGAGTTTTGCCCATAACCTGGGTGTGCTCTCGAAAAAGCCTCCCCTCTCCGCTCACAGCTACATCGAGAAAGCGGAGTACTGGGCGGTGGTTTGGGGCACGGTGGTGATGGGCGCTTCCGGCATCCTGCTCTGGGCCAACAACTGGGCCTTGCGCTGGCTGCCCAAGAGCGCCATCGACGTGGCCACCGCCATCCACTTCTACGAGGCCGTGCTGGCCACCCTCGCGATCGCCGTCTGGCACTTCTACGCGGTGATCTTCGATCCCGACGTCTACCCGCTCGAGACCGCGTTCCTCAACGGCGTCTCCGTCAAGCCGCACGATGACAGGCCCGCCGAAGGGAAAGGGACTTCCGAATAGCCCTATGGGTGCTCCCCGCCCGGCCTTCGAAAAGCTGATTTCGCCGGTCATCCACCTCAGCTCGAACTGGGTGAGCCGCATCGGCGTGATACTGGTCACCTCGGCGGTGGTCTTCTGGCTCTTCCTCTTCCCCATGAGCGTCCGCGGGGCGGGCGCGCATCCCTATCTCGGCATCCTCGAGTTCCTCCTCATCCCCTCCATGTTTTTTTCCGGGCTGGGGGCCATCCCCTTCGGGATGTGGCTGCGCGTCCGCCGCGAGCGCAAGAGCGGCGCCTACCCCTCCGGCGTCTCTCCGCTGGCGCTGCGCCGGACCGAGCTGCGCCGTCTGCTGATTTTCGTCGGCGTCACGACGGTCGTCAACCTGATCCTGGGCAGCCTGTTCACCTACCAGGCGGTGGGCTACATGGACAGCGTCACGTTCTGCGGCGAGACCTGCCACAAGGTCATGCACCCCGAATTCGCGGCCTACCAGAACTCGCCCCACTCCCGGGTGGAGTGCGTGGCCTGCCACATCGGCCCCGGCGCCTCCTGGTTCGTCAGGAGCAAGCTGTCGGGGGTCGGCCAGGTCTTCGCCGTCGCCTTCAACACCTATCCGCGCCCCATCCCCACGCCGGTCCGCAACCTGCGCCCGGCGCGCGAAACCTGCGAGGCCTGCCACTGGCCGCAGAAGTTCGGCGAGGACCGCCTCCGGGTCATCTACAACTACGCCGACGACGAGACGAACACCCTCACCAAGACGGTCCTGCTCACGCGCATCGGCCGCATCCACCGCACCCACCTCGACCCCGGCGTCGCGATCCACTATTCCCCGGCCGACGAAAGCCGGCAAACCATTCCGCGGGTCGAGTACCAGAACAGCGTCACCGGACGCAAGGCCGTCTTCGTGGCTGCCGACGCCAAGCCCGACGCCCTCAAGCAGCTTCCCACGCGCCTGATGGATTGCATGGACTGCCACAACCGGCCCACCCACACTCTGGAACTGCCCGAGCGGGCCGTCAACGAGGCGCTAGCCTCGGGCGCCATCTCCCCGTCGCTGCCGTTCGTGAAGAAGAGAGCCGTCGAGCTGCTGAAGAAGACTTACACCAGCCAGGAGGAAGCCGCCAGGGCCATCCCCGCCGCGCTCCGCGAGGCCTATCGAGACCGCCAGCCCCCCGAGGTCGCCCGCGCCGCCCAGTCGCTGGTGGCCATATACAGCCGCAACGTCTTCCCGCAGATGAAGGTGACCTGGGGAACCTACCCCAACAACGTCGGCCACACGGACTTCCCCGGCTGTTTCCGCTGCCACGACGATAACCACAGCGCCGCCGGCGGCAAGAAAATCGTCCAGGAGTGCAATACCTGCCATGAGTTGCTCGCCATGGACGACCCCGCCCCCAAGATCCTCACCGACCTGGGGCTACAGTAGCCGCAAACCGCGTTACAATTGGTGCGGAGCCGTTCGCCATGTTCCCGCTGACCAAGATCCTGTTGCCGGTGGATTTCTCGGAACGCTGCCTGGGCGCTACTCGATATGCCGAGGCGCTGGCCGCGCATTTCCACGCCGAAATCACCTTGCTGCACGTCCTGGAGCCGATCCGCTACGAATTCAGCACGCTGGAATTCGGCGGAACGGTGATGAACGACCTGGTCGCCAGCCGCGCCGCGCAGGCCCAGGAACAGATCGATAGCTTCCTCCAGGAAGAGCTGGAGGGCGTGCGGGTGAAGCGGGTGCTGCTGGGTGGCGACCCCGCGCAGAAGATCGTCAGGTACGCGCACGACGAGCGGATGAACCTGATCGCGCTGCCGACCCACGGCTACGGCCCGTTCCGGCGCTTCATCCTGGGCTCGGTGACCGCCAAGGTGCTCCACGATGCCGATTGCCCGGTATGGACCGGCGTCCACCTGGAGCAGGCGCCGAAGGTCGGCGCGATCGCCTTCCGCAACGTCGTGTGCGCCCTCGACCTGGGCCCGCAAAGCCGCAAAGCACTGTCTTGGGCCGCTGAAATGGCCTCCGAGTTCAAGGCTCGCCTGGTTCTGGTCCACGCCCATCCCTGCATCGAGTCGAAGCCGGGAGAGTATTTCGACCGTGACCTGTCGGCCGATCTCGCCAAGAGCGCTCGCGAGGAGTTGGAGCAACTCCGCGACGCCGCCGGCGCCGAGGCGGACATGGTGGTGGAGGGAGGCGATGCGCCGCACGTGGTCTGCCGCGCCGCCCAAGCGCACAACGCGGACCTGCTGGTGATCGGTCGTGGCTCGGCCGCGGGTCTGTTCGGCCGCCTCCGCACCAACGCCTACGCCATCATCCGCCAGTCGCCGTGCCCGGTGGTGAGTGTGTAGCGGCTTGTGGCTTGTAGCCTGTGGCCTGTCGCCGGCGCCCGCTTCAACAACGTTGGGTGTGTTGGTACTGCACAAAGGCCGAGATCCTGCGGATCAAGTCCGTGATCTTCCCCGGCAGATTGTCATCGGTCGCGAATCCCAGTGTGCCGGCGACTTCGATGAGGGTGTCGAGCTCGTATAGGGATCCGAGCGCAATGTGCGCGAACCGGGCTGCCTCGCCTGAAGTGCCGCGGCCGATGCCCTCGGCCAAATTCGACGGCACCGAGACCGCCGCTCGCCGCGTCTGTGCGATCAGACCATAAACCTCCTCTTTGGGCCAAGCCCGGGTGATCTCGTAAACTCTCTTGACCAGTTCAATCCCTGAGCGCCAAATCTCGAGGTTGCGGACACTTCCGGGTCCCGCCGCCGATTGCACGTTCACAGTAGCGTAGTGTCTGGTAACGGGCGAATCTCTCAGGGATCAACAGGCTACAAGCTACAAGCTACAAGCCGCCTATTTGTACGCAAACACCGACGCGTAGATGATCAGGACAATCAGCAGCAGGCCGATGGTCAGGGCGGTGAAACCGAGGCGGCGCCAAAGCTGGACCGCCAGCGGCGCGGGCGGCGGCATCAGGAGCTGTTCGAGCTGGCCGCTCTCGACCAGTTCCCGATACTCGCGAGGGCGGTCGCGCTTGAATTCTTCGAGCGGCACGCCGCCGGTGAACACCACGGTGTCGATGGGAAATTTCTCCGGACGGAAGTGCGTGTTGAAGAAATGCACGGTAAAGATAAAGCCGACCGCGAGCAGGGCTTCGTCGCTGTGGATGGTGGTGGCGACGTTGATCATCGAGCCCGGCAGCAGACGCGTGAAGAATGCCGGGAACCAGAGCAGCAATCCGGTGGAGCCGATCACCGCCACACCCCAGAACACCGCGAAATAGTCGAACTTCTCCCAGTAGGTCCAGCGGCCGTACTCGGGTCGCGGGCCGCGGCCGAAGAACCACTTAAGCGCGCCGACCAGTTCGTGCCAGTCCCGGCGGTTGAACAGCATGCTCTTGGAGCTCCAGATGAACTGCCACCAGCTCCCGCCGTGACGGCTGCGGTGGCGGTAGAGATCGAACAGGTGCAACCCGAAATAGGCGAAGGTGAGCACGGCGCAGAAGCGGTGGACCAGCCCGGCGCCCTCAAAGCCGCCGAACAGGCGAGCCAGCACCCTGGCCCAGCCGGCATACGAGAACTTGAGCAGCATCCCGGTGAGCGCCAGGCCGAGGAAGCTGGCGATCACCACCAGGTGCAGGTTGCGCTGGTAATTCGTGAAACGGCGCACGTACGGCTCATCGCCGCCGCCGTTGTGGGCGGCCTTGAGTTCCCGGCGGTACTGGAGCGAGCGGGGCAGCCAGGCCAGGGTGTGGAGGCCGGAGATGACCAGTGTGCCGATCAGCAGGGAGGTCATCCCCCAGAAGGTATAGAACAGGAACGGATACTTCGCCGGGTCGTGGTGTGTGGCATGCGTGAGGTAGCCGGCGAAGCGGCGGTTGGAGCCGCTGTGGCATTGGCCGCAAGTCTTGACGATGTTGGCGCGGCTCAAGTGCGAGCGCGGGTCGGTGACCGGCAGCACGTCGTGGGCGCCGTGGCAGTCGTAGCACTTGGCCGTCTTCACGTAACCCAGTTTGGAGACCTTGCCGTGGTAGGTCTCGAAGTAGGCCTCGGTGATCTGCTTGTGGCAGCGGCCGCACTGATCCATGATGTGCAGCCTGAAGTCGGAACGATCGGTGCGCTCGATGCTATGCGCGGAGTGGCACTCGCTGCACACGGGCAGCGGTTTCGAGGTCTTGGTCACCTGGGGAGAGTGGACGCTCTTGGTGAACAGCTCGTAGATGCCACGGTGGCACTGCGAGCAGGTGCGCGCGATGTTGGCGGGGTTTACGCTGGAGCGCGGATCGCGGCTGGGCAGCTCGCGATGGGGGGTGTGGCAGTCGGCGCAGTCGGCGGTGACGGTGAGGCCGCTTTCGAGCAGCCCCTTGCCGTGGATGCTCTCGATGTAGTGCTCGACCACGTCGCGCTGGGTTCCGTGATGCGCGTTGTAGCGGACGGCGGCCTTCTGCCCGGCGCGATGGCACTTGGCGCAGAGGGCCGGCACGTTGCGCGAGTAAGTGGGCGCCTGGGAGTCGTTCCTGGTCTGGACCGCGTGCGCGTGGCCGTGGCAGTCCTGGCAGCCGGGGGCATCCGGGCTGCCCTCCGAGGCCAGCGTTCCGTGGGTGCTCTCGCGATACTGCACCACCTGGTCGGCGTGGCAGATGGAGCAATCGACCTTGGCGGTCATGGTGCGGCAAGGGCGCACGTCGGAGGGCGTTCCGCCGGTGTGGCACTGCACGCAGGCCTTGCGCGCGTGGCGGGACTGGTCGAGCTGCGCCTGGTCGACGAACAGCGATACGGTCTTGCCGCCGCGCGTGACCTTGAGCGCCGTGTCGCCGTGGCAGCGCATGCAGTCCTTGTCCGACATGCCCTGGGCGTAAAAGACGCGGCGGACCTTGTGCGGCTCATGGCAGTCGACGCAGGCAGGAATCAGGTGCGGCTGCTTCTCCCACAACTCGCCGCGGATCACCTTGCGGTGGACCGATTCGATCTGCGCGTGGCAGCGCGTGCAGGTCTTCGCGATCGCCTGTTTGGAAATCGAGGAACGCGGGTCGGTGTGCGGCAGGACGAAGTGGGCGGTGTGGCAACTGGTACAGACTGCCGTGACGGTCAGGCCGCGGCGGAACAGTCCCTCGCCATGGATGCTTTCGGTGTAGTTCTCAAGGATGTGCGACTGCGGGATGTCGTGCGTGAGCTGCACCGGCGAGCCTTCGTGATGACAGCGGCCGCACAGGCGCGGAATCTCGATGATGGCGATGGGCGAGCCGGGGTCGGTGCGTCGCAGGACGTTGTGCGTGCCGTGGCACTGCTTGCAGGTGGGCGCCAGCTTGTCGCCGCGCTGGGCCGCCTTCCCGTGGAGGCTTTCGGCGTACTGGCGCTGCTCATCGAGGTGGCAGCTCCCGCAATCCACCGGAGGCAGCTTCTCCGGATGGGGGAGTTCCTTGCCGGTGCGGTGGCAGCTCTTGCACTCGAGGGTGGAGTGCGGAGAAAGGCGCAGCGCGGCGTCGTTAAAGACCGGCGGCACACCGGGCTCGCGCTTGGCGACGCGGCGGCCAGCCTCGTGGCAGCCAGCGCACTCTTCCGAGCCGGGAAGGGGTTTGGATTTCTGCGCCAGCGCGGGAGCCAGGGTGAGTGCGGCAAGGAGGAGGAGAGGAAGCATCGGGCGCCCCTCAAACCTTCTTCAGGAGGGCGGCGTGGTTGCGGCGGATCGAGGGGCGCTCCGCTACCTCGAAGCCGGCTCGGGACGCAACCTCCAGCTCAGCCTCGAACTGCGTGGGGTTCACGTGCCCGGCGGGCTCGACCAGAAGCAGGCAGGCGCCCGGTCGCAAGGCTGCGGCGACCTCGCTGAAGAAGGGGCCGGCGGCAGGCAGTTCATGAACCACGGCGAAGGCAAGCGCGAAGTCGGCCGCGCCGGCCAGGTCCGTCAGGCCCATGGAATCGCGCGAGACCAGGCGGGCATCCACGCGCTCCAGAAGCCCGGCCCTGGCAGCCCGCGTCTTGAGCCCCTCAAGCATCTTGGGCTGGATATCGACGGCCACCACCCGTCCACGCGCCCCCACCCGGCGGGCCAGCTCGAGCGTGAAGAAGCCCATGCCCGGTCCAGGCTCGAGCACCGTCATGCCTTCGTGGACGTACGAGGCCAGGATCTTGGCCGGGGCATTCATCAGCCGCCGCAGCGGACATGCCAGCATATAGCCGAGCCACCAGGGACACACGCGTTGAGCCATGCCGCTCCTCAGTATCACACAGGTCGCCGGCGGCTGTAAGAATTTGCCCCGAGTCGAATCTAAAGGGGTGTCATGAAGAACGCAATCGCCACGGTCACCCGATCGCGCCAGGCTTCTTGCCATGCTGGATGATCGGATCAAGGGATTCACCGGCCCATGAAACACCTGGAGAAAGAGCGGCTGTTTGTGGGGTTGTTCGAGGAGAACAAGACCCGGGTTCTGCGCCTCTGCTACGGCTACTTGAACTCCGAACAGGAGGCGGAGGACCTGTTCCAGGAAATCATGACCAACGTCTGGAACAGCCTGGACGGCTTCCGGCGCGAAGCCAAGATCACCACCTGGCTGTACCGCATCGCGGTCAACACCGCGCTGATTTACCGGAGGAAACTGAGGCGCGGGCAAGCCCTCGTATCCGGCGGGGCCGCGCCCGACACTGCCGCGGCTCCGGCGCCGGCCCAGGACGATGAAGAGCGCCTGCGCGCGCTCCGCGCTTCGATCGCCGCTTTGCCCAGCCAGGATGGCCTCATTGTGACCCTGTTGCTGGAGGGACTCAGCTACAAAGAGATCGCGGACGTCACCGGAATCACGATCAACTACGTGGGATTCAAGATCTCAAGAATCAAGGAAGCGCTCGAGAAACTCATGAAAGGCGTGAGCCATGGAACAGCTTGAAGAACTGCAAACGCTCTGGCGGAAGCAGCGCCTGCTGATCGGGGAGATGGCGCGGCATCAGGACAGGCAGCTCCGGATCACCGCCGCCAAGACCATCGCTGTGGCGGTGCTCCTGATTCCGCTCTGCTGGATCATGGCCCGCCACCTGCGCTCGCCCCTGGTGGTGTGCGGGATTCTCTGGATCGTGGCCAGCGTCATCGCCTTCATGCTGGCCTACTGGAGGCGGCAATTCCGCGTTTCCCGCCTGGACTTCTCCGCGCCGGCGCGGGATTTCGCCGCAACCGCCGCCGCGAGGCTGAAGGAACAGCATCGGCTCTTTGGCGCACCTTCCCTGGTTTTCCTTCTGTGTGTGATCGCGGGTCTGAATCTGACGCTGCTTGGCGTGTCAGCCGGGCTGGCTGCGCACCTGATCTACTCCGCGGAAGTGGCCGTGTTCGCCTGGATCGGCCTCAGAATCAGAGAGCGGCGCTTCCAGCGTGAATCCCAGCCGCTGATCGATCGGCTCGCCGCGGCGAGCGAGGATCTGGGCGAAGGTGGGAATCCTGGGTAAGTGAGAGAATGGCCGCATGCCTTCAGAGGATGTGCCCGAATTCTTCCGGTCGATGGAATCGATTGCATCGACTCTGCCCGACGTGCCGGAGGACGTGGTCGAAAGCCAGTTAGTGACGTTCGACGTGTTCATGGGCCTCATCGGAGAGGATTGGCGCGACTCCGCGGTGGCGCTTTTGCGCGGCGCCGCCGGGCGCTGTGCCGATCCCCAGCGGCAGAAGCGGGTGCTCGAGGCCGCCGACGCGGTTGCGAAGCGAGAGCCCTGCGCGCTCACCCCGGAAGGGCGCACCTGGAAGCAGGCCGCGGAAGCCAGCACCATCACGGCTCCGGCCGCCATGCCTGGCCTGGGCCTGTGGGACATGTTTGCCGGGATGGTGGTCCGGGTCGGTCAGGCGTTTCGCGACTACGATGGCACGGAGATCCCCGCGGGCCAGATCCTGCACTTCCTGAACGGCGACTACTTCGCCTACGACGACGGCCACACGCTGACCTTTCGGGAAATGGTGATCCGGCTGAGCGGCAATGTATCCGGTGAGGACCTGGTGATCCAAAACGCGGGCAACGCCTGGTTCGAGCCGGTTCCGGACATCGAGTCGTTGCAGTCGTGCTGGGAGCTGATCGATCGCCAGTGGAACCGGCTCGACATGAGCGGAGTGAAGCAGGCCGCGGAGATCCGCGCCGAGATCGACGCGTGCGGCGCCTGGCTGAGAACGACGGGGAATCGAGGCCCGGCGCCCATGTGCGTCACCGGGCTCGCAGCCGCCGCCGCGTTTGCAGAAGGGCGGACCACGTATGAGCTCGGCTTCCGGATCCCATTCCTGTTCGCCGGGATCGGAGCTTGCAGTTAGGGCTGTAGGATCGGCCGCCCCTCCAGGTAGCCGAACTCCCGCGCCGCCGAGAGCAGTTCCTCCTGGAACTTCGGACCGGCGATTTGAATGAGCGCCTCGGCGCGCTGGCGCAGGCTCTTCCCGTGCAGGTAAGCCACGCCGAACTCGGTGACGATGTAGTGGACGTCGCCGCGCGAGGTGACCACCCCGGCGCCCGGTTTCAGCATTGGGACAATCCGGGAGACCGCGCCGTCCTTGGCGGTGGCGGGCAGGGCGATGATCGGAACGCCGCCCTTGGAGCGGGCCGCGCCCCGCACGAAGTCCACCTGCCCGCCGATGCCGCTGAAGAGCAGCGTGCCGATGGAATCGGCGCAGACCTGCCCGGTGAGATCGATCTCGATGGCCGAGTTGATGGCCACCATCCGGTCGTTCTGAGCGATGATGAACGGGTCGTTGGCGTAAGAGGTCGGGTGGAACTCGAAGATGGGGTTGTCGTGGATGAAATCGAACAGCGGCTTGGTGCCGAGCACGAACCCGGAGATCACCTTGTGCGGATGGATGGTTTTGCGCTCGTTGTTGACGGCGCCGGATTGGATCAGATCGATGATGCCGTCGGAGAACATCTCGGTGTGGACGCCGAGATCCTTGCGGTCGCGCAGCATCGCCAGGACCGCGTCGGGGATGCCGCCAATGCCGGTTTGCAGGGTGGCGCCATCGGGGATGAGGCCGGCCACGTGGCGGGCGACGGCGCGGTGGAGATCGGTGACCTCGCACTTGCGGTATTCGGGCAAGGGATGCGAGGCTTCGACGATGGCGTCGGCCTTGCCCACGTGGAGGAAGGAATCGCCCAGGGTGCGGGGCGCCTGGTCGTTCACCTGGACAATGACATGGCGGGCGTACTGGGCGGCGGTGAGCGCGATGTCGACGCCCGCGCCGAGGCTCATGTAGCCGTAGTCGTCCGGCGGGGTGCACTGAATCAAGGCCACGTCGAGGGGCATGGCGCCGCTGCGGAACAGCCCTTCGATCTCGCTGAGGAAAATGGGGATGTAGTCCGCCCGGCCCTGCTGCACGGCCTCGCGCACGTTAGCGCCGGTGAAGAACGAGATATGGCGGAAGTGGCCCGCGTATTCCGGCCGGGCGTAGTCGGCGGTGCCCATGGTGGCCATGTGGACGACTTCGACGTCGTGCAACTCGGGGGCGCGCTTCAGCATGGCGCCGACGAGCGCTTCGGGCTCGGAACAGCCCTGATGCACGTGCACGCGGTCGCCGGACTTGATGACCGCCACGGCCTCCTCGGCGGTCTTGATTTTGGATCGGTACTGTTCCATCCATCGCATGGCGATCACCGGGGCTCGGACAACATGTCGGCCAGGGGACGATGGGGCGCTTTGAAGGCCGCCGCAAGTTGCGGCTGGACGCAGGCGCCGCGATACGTGTAGACGCCGCCGGCCAGCTCGGGGCAGCCGCGCAGGGCGTCGTCGAGGCCGTCTCGGGCGATGCGCAGGAGGTAGGGCATGAGCGCCTGGGCCAGCGCGATGCTGGTCGAGCGGCCCATGTCGGCGGTGAGGTTGGGGACGCAGTAGTGCACCACGCCGTTGACCTTGAATGCGGGCTCGCGGATGGTGGTGGGACGGCTGGTCTCGACGCATCCTCCCTGGTCGATGGCCACGTCGATGATGGCGGCGCCCGGGCGCATGGCCTCGACCATCTGCTTGGTGACGACGTGCGGCGTCTTCGCTCCGGCCACCAGCACCGCTCCGATGACCACGTCCGCCGAGGCGACGGCCGCGCCGATGGATTCGGCGTCGGCCAGGGCGGTGGCGACGTGCGGGATGTGCTCGATCAGGCGGCGGAGCTTCTCGCTGTCGATGTCCAGCACGGTGACGCGCGCCCCGGCGGCCACCGCCGCGCGGGTGGCCCACGTTCCGACCGTGCCCGCGCCCAGCACGACCACGTGAGCGGGCGGCACGCCGGGGCTGCCGCCCAACAGGATGCCGCGCCCGCCCGAGCTCGAGCGCAGCAGGTGAGCGGCCAGCGGGATGATCATCTGGCCGGCGATCTCGCTGACCGGCGCCAGCACGGGAAGCCGGCCGTCGAGGCGCCGGATGATCTCGCAGCCGATCGCCGTGATGTGGCGCTGGAGCAGGGTCTCGAAGATCGCAGGGCTGGCGACGGCCATGTGGTAGAAGGCCATCAACGCCGCGCCGGGTGGGCTGAGATCGAGCTCGGGCAGCGTCGGCACCGAGATTTTGACCACCAGCTCCGAGCGGTGGATGACCTCGGCCGGCGAATAGGCGATGTGGGCGCCCGCGCGGATGTATTCATCGTCGCGGAACATGGCGCCCTCGCCGGCTCCGGTCTCGACCCAGACGGTAGCGCCGCGCTCGGCCAGTTTCCGGACCACGGGCGGCGTCACCGCCACCCGCCGGTCCAGCGGGTTGCCTTCTCGAAGAATGCCGATGTTCATGGTTCACTCCATTCCGCCGGGCAACCGCAGGCCCGGCGCGCATCCCTCACCAGATGTCGAAGGTCAGTGTGTCGAGGCGCAGGGTCCTGAGCTTCGCATTCTTGGGAACCTCGAAGGCACACTCGGAGTCTGCGCCCGGTGAGAGACTCACCGTTGCGTCGGCGCCGGGGTACTTCTTGCCGTCGGCATCGATTACCTCGGAGCAGGCTGCGGTGACCGGTCCCTTGTAGTCCGTGGCCGGCAGGACCCTAAAGCGCACCACTGCGAACTCCCAGCCCCTCCGCTTCGGCCCCCGTACGATCGCCAGCGTGGGAGTCGACGCATCGGTCTTGAAAACGATGCCGGAGCGGCCTCTGGGGCGGTCCTCGACTGAAATCGAAGCGCCCTTGGCTGCCCACTGCCGTCTCCACTCGTCAACTCGAGCGACCCCGCCGAGCGTTAGGACCACGGCTTGATAGCTGTGCGACTCCGGGGCGAGACTAGCCGCGAGTTCGCGCACCTGCGGCTCGGGATCGAGTTTCCGGATTTCGGCGACGGCGTTGCGGTCGGTCAGTTTCCTGAGCGCGTCGCAACGCAGGTTGGGATCCTGGGCGGTCTTGGCGATGGCGGCCAGCAGCGCCTGATCCGTCAAGCTTTTGACCGCTCGCTCGCGCGTGTCCTGGTCGGCGGCCGTCCTGGCGATGTCGGCGAGCTGCGTCTGGCCGGTCACTGTGACCAGACTCTCCAGATCGGCCAGTCTCGCGGACGCGGCTCGGCGGACCGCCCATATGTTGTCGGTCTTGGCGATGGCGGCCAAGAGCGTCTCATCGTTCAGCCTCTTGACCGCTCGCCCGCGTATGTCCGAGTCGGCGGCGGTCCTGGCGATGTCGGCGAGCTGCGTCTGGCCGGTCACCTTCTGGACCGCCTCAAAGCAAACACGCCACGATGGGTCCGTCTTTGCGATCTTGGCCAGGAGCTCTTGGCCGGTCAGCTTGCCGGCTGCGACCGCGCGCACTCTGGGGGAGCTATCGATCCTCGCGATCTGTGCGAGAATGCTCTGGTCCGTCAGCTTCTCGACGGCAGCGCTGCGGACATTCGGGTCCGGATCTTCAAGCAGCTTGACGCAGGCCGGCTGTTGCCCAGCCTCGCAGTCTGTCTTGAGTTGGCCGGTTTGCGCACCCGCCAACAGGACGGGAATGAGCGGAACCAGAAGGATCTTCATGAGGACCTTCCTGTCGACCGTATGAATCGCATTCAATGCCTGTACAAGGGTTAGTGGCGCACGCAGCCGTCCCAGGCGTCGCCAGGAGTGGCGACGCGGCACGCTGAAGCGTGCGCCACGGTTCCAGGTGGACACGATGCAGCTCCTGAGGAAGCGGCATTCAGTATCCCTCCTCCTCCAGCCGGACTTTGCCGGCGAAGTGGCGGTAGACAAAGATCGTGTAGCCGGCGACCAGGGCCATGCCGGGAATCCACCAGGCCAGGCCGACGGCCAGGCCGTGGTGGGCGGTGGCGGTGTTCCAGATGGTCAGGCCCTGGGCCGCATTGGTGTTCGAGGGCAGCACGTAAGGGAAGACGCCGAAGGCGGCGCTGGTCAGCATGCCGACGATGTAGGCGCAGGAGGCCAGGAAGGGCTTCAATTCGTCGCCGCGGCGGCGGAAACGCGTCGTGCCCACCAGCCCGGCCAGCGTGAGCGCTGGAAAAACGTAGCCCCAGGGATGCGCCCGGAGGTTCTCGGCGACCTGCGGCTGGATGCGCAGGGTGACGCCGGTGACGATCATGGTCAAGCCGGCGACGCCGTACCAGGCCAGGCGCGCGATCTTCTGCGCCCGCTCCTGGAGGATGTCCTCGGTCTTAAGCACCAGCCATAGAGCGCCGTGGTGCGTCAGGGTGAAGAACGCCAGCAGGCCCACCAGCACCGTGTACCAGTCCAGGATGCCGGCGTCGGCGCCGGCGCGGAAGTCGGTCCACAAGGGAAGGAAGAAGTAGCCGGACTGGTCCAGCGGGACGCCGCGGACCACGTTGCCCAGGGCCGCGCCGTAGAAGATCGCCAGCAGCGCACTCGATCCCGTGAAGACGAAATCGAAGAAGGGGCGCCACAGGGGCGAATCCAGGTGGTTGCGGAACTCGATGGCCACGCCGCGCGCGATGAGCAGCCACAGCACCATCATCAGCGGCAGGTAGAAGCCGCTGAAGCTGGAGGCGTACAGGGCGGGGAAGGCGAAATACAGGACGCCGCCGCCCGCCAGCAGCCAGACCTCGTTGCCGTCCCAGACCGGGCCGATGGATCTGAGCACGCGCCGGCGCTGCGATTCCGTGCGGCCGACCCAGAAGTGGACTATGCCCGCGCCGATATCGAAGCCGTCCAGGACGACGTAGCCGGCGATCATGATTGCGACCAGGCAGAACCAGAGGGTTTCCATGTCCGCCTCCCTAGAGCAGCAGCGATTCGGCGCCGTGGACAATGCCATCTGGCGTGGCGGCCGGTGCGGGACCGTGCTCGATCTCGCGGCGGGTCAGGAACAGGAACAGGATCGCGAGCAGAGAATACAAGCCCATGAATCCGAGCAGCGTGAAGAGCGTATTGCCCGCGGAAACGTTCGACGAGGAGCCAACGCCCGTGCGCATCACGCCGTAGATCAACCAGGGCTGCCGGCCGAGCTCGGCGGTCAGCCAGCCGGCGGTGTTGGCGATGAACGGGAATGGCATCATGAGCATGAGAATCCAGAGCCAGCCGCGGGCCCGGTAGAGCCGGTCTCCGCGAAACAGCCAGGCGGAGACCAGCATGACGGCGATGAAGACGGTGCCCAGCCCGACCATGATGTGATAGCTGTAATACAGCAGCGGAACGTTGTCCGGCACGTTCTGATTGGGGAAGGCGTCCAGGCCCTTGACCTCGGCGCTCCACCGCTTGTAGGTCAGGAAGCTCAACATGCGGGGAACGACCGCCGGGTTGTCCAGCCTGCGCTTCTCGGTATCCGGCTGGCCCAGGATGGCGAGTGGCGCGCCTTGCGTGGTCCGGAAAAGTCCTTCCATCGCGGCCAGGGTGGCGGGCTGATGCTGGGCTATCATGCTGCCCTGGCGCTCACCCGTGGGGAAGAGCATCAGCAGCGCCGCAATCGAGCCGCAGACGACCCCCAGGCGGACGAAGGTGCGGCCGTAGTCCTCGAACCTGCGGCTGAGCAGATAGAACGCGCCGATGGACGCCATCGTGAAAGCGGCAGTGACCACCGTGCCGATCATGTTGTGCAGGTACATCCAGCCCAGCCAGGGGTTGAACAGCACGGCCCAGAAGCTGTCAAGCACGGCTTCGTCGGTGGGGCCGAACCGGAAGCCGACCGGGTGTTGCATCCAGGCGTCCGTGGCGACGATGAAGAAGCCGGAAAGCCAGGTGCCCAGGAACATCAGCAGGGAGGTGACCCAGTGGGCGCGGGCGCTGAGACGCCTCTCGCCAAACAGCAGCAGGCCGAGGAAGGTGGACTCGAGGAAGAAGGAGAATACCCCTTCCATGGCCAGCGTCTGGCCGATCACGCCGCCGGCGGTCTTCGAGAATCTGGCCCAATTCGTGCCGAACTGGAACTCCATGGGGATGCCGGTGACGACGCCGACGGCGAAACTGATGGCGAAGATCCTGATCCAGAAGCGGGCGGCGCGGTGGTAGTGGTCGCGGCCGGTCCGGAGCGCCATGGTTTTCAGGATGAAGATCAACAGCGCCAGCCCCATGCTGAGCTGCGCAAAGAGGTAGTGGAAGGTAATGGTGAAGGCGAAATGGAAGCGGTGCATCGCTAAGACAGAATCCATGGCCTGAACATCCCCTGTTCGATTATGTCGAGGTGATTGGCTGCTCGCAAGTGGCGCCGGGATGCGGTGGGCCGCGGCGACCGGGGCCGGAGGGGCGAAATTGGGTTCGTTCGGTGGGCCGGCTGAGCGCGGTCCTGGGCCGGGCAGATGGAGGTAACACCCAGAGAATACGTGGGATTGGGCGCGGCTGGGGGATTTTGGCGGCGGGCCGAAATTGGCTTCGTTCGGTAAATTGTGCTTTTCGGGGGGCGCGGTGGTCCCGTGCGACCGAACGGCGCTGGAAGCAAGTGGCGCCGAGATGCGGCGAGCTGCGGTGACCGGGTCCAGAGGGGCGGAATTGGGTTCGTTTTGGCGGGGCTGCCGAGCGCGATTCTGGGCCGGGCAGGCAGAGGTAACACCCAGAGAATACATGGGATAGGAGGCGGCTGGGGATTTGGGCGGCGGGCAAGTGGCGGGAGAGCCGGGGAGTATTCTGGCGGGAGGAGCGTCACTGCAAAAGGTTGCATCGGTCGGCGGCCCACCCGCTTCCCCGTCCCCCGCCTGCGCCCGGCCGCCCGACCGATGCAACCTTTTGCAGTCACGGCGAGTGGTGAAATTTATCGCTTGTCTTTTCAATGCCTTAGGAGGTTGATGGTCGCTGCTGAACGGCATTGGGAGTGTAACGTGGGAGTAGATGAAGGCAATACTACATTGGTGTTGCCGGAGTCCGAAATGCCACTTCTTCCCGCAACGTCGGCGGAGTACACCGGGTATCTCACCGTAGTAGGAGGAGTGTCTTTGCTCGTAGCAGGACTCGGATATGTCCTCAAGAAGGCTGTAGATATTGGGGCAGACCTCTTGAAAACCCATTTGCTGAGGGAACGGCCGAGGGAGTACACTAAAATCTACGGACCTGATAAGAAAGTAGTCAAACGGGTAGAAGTTGATTCTCGATAAGATAGCAAACTATCTTGGCTCGCGCGTCGGCCTGGGTGTGGGCAGTACGTTGCCAGCCGTTTGGATTCTTTCCTTGCTTTTTGGAGCCGCTGGAGGTACAAAGGATGTCAATGCCGGATTACACAGCTCAGCTTGACCAGATTGTGAAAGCGCTCCATCGGCCGGGGGTGTCTCCCTGGGTGCTTGCATCGTTCTCTGTCTTTCTTGGTGTCATTGGCGGGGCAATCGGCCGCGCAATAGAACAACCGATTCATGATATCTTCCGTAGGCACAGAATGCGGAGAGTGTTGTATGTTGACATGGCTGAGAACTTAATGCTCCTCATTGATACTTTTGGTGATAACTGGAAAGACACCGAACAGGAATGGACTACTCTTAGGCACTATCTGAGCACTGATACTGACAAGTATATAGCTGCTAACCAAGAGGTGTTTACACAGCTACAGGAGCGACCCCACTTTACTATCATTTTTGAGCAGTTTAAGCTCGTCATCCAGGAGCAGGATAAGCGGGCTGTAGTGGAAAGAATGTTCCAGATATTTGACACGTTTAAGCAGTCATTGGAAGGTGACGGATTCAAGAGACGATACCTCCGAATGGCACTGGGCAAGTGGAGAGCAAACAACTTGATTGAGTCGGCCAATGATGTTATAGAACAACATCCAGCTATGTTGCGGGCGTCAGTCTAGATCAAGCTGTTCTCTGTCGCATAGCAAAGAAGTTTAGCCCGTGCGTCGGCTTCAGTGACGGCACCTTCCACTTGTGTCTTATCCTCCTGATAGCAAAGATACCCGCCATTGTCCTTTCCGTTACCTTTGGACCTGCCCGAGCGGAATTCGGCAGGTAACATCTCCTCCAGCTCGGCTACGGTGAAGGCGGAATAGCACTCTTCTTCCTTGGTGTCCATTCTCCAAGTAGATGGCTTCACACTAGCAGCCCGTGGATAGAATCGCCGAAACATATTGATGTAAGAATGTTTTGGCCCGATAATTGGGTATGGCGCTCGGCAAGCGGAGGCAGAAGCAGACTTCCTTCTGGGTGGAGACCAGCCAGTTGCAGGCTCGCGGGCCGCACCCCTTCTACAGCCGGCTGAACGAGGTTCTCGACCGGGCCAAGTTCGACACCTACGCGGAGCGGATCTGCCGCAAGTACTACGCTCCGACGATGGGCCGTCCTTCGATCGCGCCGGGCGTCTACTTCCGCTGCTTTCTGGTCGGCTACTTGGAGGGGATCGACTCCGAGCGCGGGATTGCCTACCGGGTATCGGACTCGCTCAGTCTGCGGGAGTTCTTGGGCTTGAGTCTGGAGGAGCAGACGCCGGACCACTCGACGCTGTCCAAGACGCGGCGGCTGATGAGCCTGGGGACGCACAAGGCGGTGTTCCGATGGGCGTTGAAGCTGCTGGTGCGAGAAGGGTTGCTGAGCGGGAAGAACCTGGGTGTGGACGCCACCACGCTGGAAGCGAAGGCGGCGCTGAAATCGATCGTGCGGCGGGACAACGGCGCCGGCTACGACGAGCACGTCACGCAGTTGATGAAGACCGAGGGCCTCGAGGAGCCGACCCCGGCGCAACGCCAGCGCTTTGACCGCAAGCGCAAGAAGTCGCTGTCGAACCGGGACTGGGTGAATC
>Ga0187878_1001553_pt1 | contig 22081 bp, 39 predicted proteins | sample June2016WEW_17_1_FD_132979 | JGI IMG/M metagenome (GOLD analysis project Ga0187878, IMG submission 132979) | Peatland microbial communities from SPRUCE experiment site at the Marcell Experimental Forest, Minnesota, USA - June2016WEW_17_150 | ecosystem: Environmental > Terrestrial > Soil >...
CCCATCCTTCTATTGTCGTCTTCAAAAATTGCCAACTATTCTCTTGACAATTGATAAAAATGTAGGTTATAGTATAAAAAGTGTTACTAATTTTAAATAATAAAATGGAGGTTAGTATGGAAGAAAAAGCTGTTAAAATAATTGTAACGGATGGTTGTGAAGCATGTGATATTATAAAAAAGAAGAACCTGGATGATGTAGAATTAATAAACATAACTGATCCTAGAGCAATTGATTTAATAGGTAAAAAAGAAGGTGATGTAATTGTTCCACAAGCATTTGATGAACAAAATAAAATGTGTAAGATTAGTTTTTCAGAAGATTCAGTTGTTGTGGAATGTGAGCATAAAAAAGTAATTCTAGTTGAGGACGCTAGTATTGTTGTTCCAGAAGACAAGGAGGAAGAGATAGCAACACAATTAGAATCAGAAGAATCGGAAACATAATCATTAAAAATAATAGAGGGTAAGCCAGATTGTTAGTGACCTACCCTCTATACACATGTTAAGTAATGTGTAGGTATATGCTACTAATTGTTAGAAGTGCAACTTAGTTCCCTTTACAGAACGAGCACATTCTTTAGCAATCATGTGAATCTCATGACCACTCATACCACGATGTACTTTACCGGCAACACAACCACCAACAGGTCTACCGATCTGTTCTGCAAATGCTCGCTGCACTTTGCCGTGACGAACTACACGACTCGCAAACATCCTGCCATTCTTAGAAACCTTAATTCTCCTACTAGCTTTCATAATTGTTCCTCCTTGTTATGGTATAATTACTATGAACAATAATATTCATAGTCCGTACTCTCTTCTACGTTTTTCCTCTAATTCAGGAAGTTTCAATTTACTTTTCTTGATGAATTGTATAAACTGCTGAAGTTTTTTATTTGTCGCGAATTTGGATTCCATTTCTCTTACGAATTCAGCTACATCTATTCTACCAGATAAAACATCTTGTTGTATTTCATCACATTTAGTTGCTTTATTTCCCTTTACTAATATAGTACACATCTTAGTAGCTGATTTTATAAAACCCATATTTTCAAATAGTTCTATTTGTTTCATTTCATCTTCTCTTTTTTCTTCATTGTCAGAAACAGTATAGTCCATTACTTTCATATTTAATACCATATATTATTTAATCTGTAATATTGAAAATGTGACTTGATTTCAAAAAAGGAGGGGAAGCAGAGGAATAATTGAGATAAAAAGGTACACCCATCACGGATATCATATGTTGTTTCCACCGCTTACACTTCGCCTTTTGCGTAATAGATAAATATCATAGTGATAATATAACCATGTCTTTAAAATAATGTCAAGGACTTTTTTTGAGGATTATAATTAAAATAAGATTTGTCCTTACATAATTTACAGCTATCGTTGTTACAACCATTAGTTGTATACCAGAAAACTCTGTTCATTCCATCCTTACTTAATCTATATATCTTTTTATTTCCAATTCTTCCTATAAATTTTACAAAACCTCTTTTTCTTGCCATATATATTCTTCTTCTTATCAATTCATAATCTAAATTATGCTTTTTTGCTATTCCAAAACTTGTAGCTCCATGCATCGTTCTTATAATATAATATAATAATTCGTGTATTGTCACCTTACATGGATAAGGTAGAGGCATCCTAAATTTTCCTCTTGACTTTCTTATTCGACTTTGAGTACTATCTTACTCAAGCCGTTCTGGTTTGTCAAGTCTTCCCTGGAGGGAGTCATGCCTGAAGACCTTTTTGAAAAAACATTTATAAAAGCACAAGAGATACAGTCAAAAAATAGATTTATAAAACCAAATGATATAGATGAAATATTTATCTGTTATGGTTATTCCAGATCAGCAGAAAATAGAGATTTAGCGATAGCAAAACAGAATATTTCTTGGGCTGAAATACATTTAAAAGATGGTGGTATTGAAATATATGATCCAGCATTAGATACATATATACCAGGAAAATATTTCTATAGAACATTTAATGCAGTTTGTATGCATGGTCTTGATTTACGATTTGTAGAACTATTATATAAAAAACTTGGAAAATATGGACCATTTGATGAAGGAGATATACAAACATTGAATAAGATGATCAAAAGTGAAGAATTTGGAGCAATGAAAGGTGGAGCATATTGGAGTATAACAAAAAAATTAAACATAGAAGATGAAAATCATAATCAATTATGTATCGTGGTAGAAAGAAAGAAAACAAAATTAAGAGTAGAAATAACGATATGTCCAAAAATATTTGAAACACCATATAAAGAAAGAAAAGATTTTGCAATAATGTCACCAGCTATTTATAATGATATGTTAAAATTACAAGAACACCTAGTACAGTTATTTAAAGAAGGTATGTGGGATGAAGTATTAAAACTAATAGATAAATTTCAAATGCTAAAATACATGTAAGGTAGTTAAAAAGAATGCTGTATCCATTAGTAAGTATCGTTATTCCTACCTTCAAACCAAATTTCTTTCTACAAGCATTATTATCTGCTTTAATGCAAACATATGAAAATAAGGAAATCATAATTAGTGATAATTGTCCAGATAACTCTATAAAAGATATTTGTGATAATTACTCAAAAGAACATTCATTACCAATTCAATATCATAAATCAGAAAGATATAGATCAGAAAATATTCAAAATTGCTTTGATTTAACAAATGGAAAATACGTGAAGTTTATATTTGATGATGATTTACTTGAACCAACATGTATTGAAAAAATGGTAGGAGTATTTGAAGAAGCTGGTATAATTGCTACATTAGCTACAAGTAAAAGAGATAAAATTGATGAAAACAACAAAATATTATCTATTGATTTACATACACAACCATTATTTTCAGAACTTACCTTAGTTAATGGTATTAATATTGGTAGTTTTATGTTATATAATAATATAAATTCAATTGGTGAATTTACATCAGTTATGTTTAGAAAGGAAGACCTAATAGATAATAAGCCTTTCTTATATTCATTTGGAGATTATAATTGGAACGGACTTATAGATGTATCTACTTGGTTATATTTATTAGCTAAAGGAAGTTTAATTTATATACCAGAAAAACTTTCTTCATTTAGAATACATAATTTACAAAATGCAATGAAAGATGAATTTCAAATACCAGGAATTACAGAATGGTATTATTTAATTAAAGAATCAATAAAATTTGGTTTTCTTAATAATGAAAATGAATACGATCAAGCTATTGAGAATTTATTAATTACTTATGATGCTCATTTATTAAATTCATTTTATTCTAGTAATGTAAAAAAAGAGATTTTTAAATTTATTAAAAAAATTAGAAAGGAAGAATCATGTCTAAAAAACTAATAATAATTGGAACAAGTGAATTTGCAGAAATGCTGTATCATTATATAAAAAAAGATTATGAAAATTATATTGAAGCATTCTCTGTTGAGAAAGATTATAAAATGAATACACATTTATTTGATCTTCCAATAGTAACATTTTCACAATACATAACAAAATCACATTCCCCAAATAGCTTCGATATGATAACAGCTATAACATATAAACAGTTAAATAGGCTAAGAACAAGATTATATTTGGAGGGAAAAGAATTTGGATATGATTTTGCATCTTTTATTTCTAAAGATTCTATTATTGATGAACATGTAGGATGGGGGGAGAATTGTGTAATTCTAAACAATAATAACTTGCAATATAAGGTACAAATAGGAAATAATGTAATTATATGGAGTGGAAATCATATAGGTCATTCCACTGAAATTATGGATAATTGTTTTATTTCTTCAGGAATAACCATAGCTGGTAATTGTAAAATAGGAAGAAGTTGTTTTATAGGAATTGGAGCTAACATAATAGATGGAATATCTATTGGAGAGGATTGTATAATAGCTGCTGGTGCATGTATTACTGAAGATACAGAACCAAAAACAGTATATGCTGGTGTTCCAGCCAAACCCATTAGAAGAATTACAGAAAAAGACTTAACAAATAACATAAATAAAGGTTAGTTATTTTATATAATTTAATAGTAGTTAAAAGGAAAAGTTAAACATGAAATGGAAAGAATTAGGTTTAGCATATTCTGCGCCAAAAAATAATTCATGGAAACATTCACATGGTATGTGTCCTACTCCTATTATATTTGGAGATATTATACGTGTATTTTGTGGAATGTGGGATAAAAATAAAGTAAGTAGAATTGGTTGGGTAGATTTATATAGAACAGACCCAACAGCATTAGTTAATATATCTGAAAAACCAGCATTAGATATTGGTGAAATTGGAAATTTTGATGATAATGGCGTAGTGCCTTCATCTATTTATCTTAAAGGAGATCATTTATATTTATTTTATTGTGGTTTTCAATTAGTTAATAAAATAAGATATATGATATTCTCTAATCTAGCCTTTGCCAAATTAAATTTAAATGAGATAGATAATATAAAATTTACTAGAAAACATTTATCACCTATTTTAAATAGAGATGAAAATAATAGAATAGTAAAAACCGCCCCTTTTCTTATAAAAGATTTTAATAATATGAGTTATTTGTTTTTTGCGGGAGGAAGTAAAACAATAGAATTAAATGGTAAAATACTACCTACCTATACAATAAAATGTTCGTTTTATGTTTTTCCAGATAAAGTAGATAGTCCAATTTTATCTGAATTAAAATTAAAACCTAATGAATTTGGTCTTGCAAAACCATTTATCATTCGTTCTAAAGATAGAGATATTCATCCTAATTTTAAAATGTTCTATTCTATAAGAGAAAAGGATTTTGGATATAGATTAGGATATGCTGAATCAGATAATTTAAGAAGTTGGGAAAGAAAAGATGATATAATAGGAATAGACCCATTTAATAAGATGGAAGGATTTGAACGTGAGGAAATTTGTTTTACAAGTGTAATTAATAATGGAAAAGATTGGCTTATGTTTTATAATAAACGTAATTTTGGAGAAGATGGTTTTTATTGTGCTAAATTAATTAAATGGTGAAAATATGAAGACATACTCAATGGGAAAATATTATGATCAATGTGCAGAGGAATGGAACAAATTTATATATTCATCTGTAAACGGTACATTTTTATTTGATAGAAAATATATGAAAAATGGTGAACATAAATTTATAGATTTTTCTTCAGTAATATATGACAATAAAGATAATTTAGTTTGTGTTTTTCCTGCAAATACAATAGACAATGATGTATGGTCACATCAAGGACTTACTTATGGTGGATTAATATATAAAAATAATCTTAAAACACCTGAGTTTATGAAAATTTTTGATCTTGTTATTAGTAAATTAAAATTATGGAATGTTAAAAAATTAATTTATAAACCAGTTCCATATATATATAGAAATGAACCATGTGAATCTGATTTATATGCTTTATATAAATTTAATGCTAAATTAATAAATAGAGATATATCTACAGTAATTAATTTAAAAAACAATACCTTTATAGACTATAGTGAAAGAAAACAAAGAAATATACTTAAAGCAAAAAAATATAATTTTGAAATAAAATCAACAAATATAAGTTGGACAATGTGGTTAATGTTAGAAAAATCATTACTTGAAAGACATGATACTAAACCAACTCATACTTGGGAACAAATTATATATTTATCAGATAATTTTCCAAACAACATTGCTACACATTCCATATTAATAGATAAAGAATTATATGGTGCAATTATTATGTATTATACTGGAAATGTTGGTCACATTCAGTATGTAATTTCAAGTGAAAAAGCAAGGGAAAATCATGCTATTGATTTTCTTATTGATTGGTTAATACAAAAATACAAAACATCAGCATTACTTGGATATTGTAAATATTTTGATTTTGGAATATCTAATGAAAGAAATCCTAATAAACTAAACGAAGGATTAATTACATTTAAAGAGGAATTTGGAGGTACATCTATTTGTTATGATACATACCAAATCGATATGTAGATTACGACTGTCTTTATGTTTGGAGCCGATAAAATCCCCCCGAAGCGAAGCGGAGGAATGCGAGCGAAGCGAGCCAAGTAAATACATAAAATACACGATAGTTAAATAAGGAAATATAATTTGTCTAAAATAATTATTTGTTTAAAATGTATTACTCATGAAAGGGTAAAATATAATAGTGGAGATGATTCACTTCATTGTGAAAAATGTGGTAATTTTGCATATGCTGAAAAAATGGAAGGAAAGTTTAAAATTGGTGTAAAAGATGATGTAAGAGGAATGAGAGTTGAATTAGAAACTAGAAATAATACGGCAAACAATAGTATATCAGAAACAATAAAACATGTATTTAAACAGGAGGAAGATATGGCTAAGAAAGAATGTAGAAAATGTAAAGAGGTTAAAAGTCTAATTTCAGATGGATTATGTGGACCATGTTATAAAGAAGAATTTGGACATCCATATAAACCAAAGAAACATTATGTTAAAAAAGGAGATGTTCTTACGCCAGAACAAAGAAAATCTTTTCAACCTGAATCTAAAGATAATCATATATCTATTCCTATTAATATTGACTATGATAAATTAGCTGAAAAGGTAGCACCTATCGTTACTAATTTGATATTAAAAAGAATAACTACAAAACAGATAATATTTGAAATAAAATGATAATAAAATAATAATAATAAGGAGAAATAAATAATGAAAGAATCATTTCTTGAAGCATTTGAATTTACAATTAAAGAAGAAGGATATAGTGAAACTAATATTATGGAAGATAAAGGTGGAGATACCATTATGGGTATTTCTTCAAAATTTTGGCCTAAAGAATTTACTGAGATTAAAGCAATTAGTAATTTGGCTGGAAGAATAGAATATGCTAAAAATTTTTATTATATACATTTTTGGAATTTCATTAATGCTGATTTATTGCCTTATCCTTTAGATATAATAGCTTTTGATAGTGCAGTCAACCCAGGAGAATATTGGGCTAAACATACATTAAGAATAACTCAAGATTGTAATAAATTTTTAGATATGAGAGAAAACTATTATAAAAGTATAAAAAATCCTAAATTTATAAATGGATGGACAAACAGAGTGAATCTTTTAAGAACAAAATATTTATCTACTTAAATTAAAAGGAGAATACAATGAATGGAAAAATTTTAAAAACAGTAATTTCATTATTAACAATTATAGGAATAGTATTTGGAGCATATTTATATCTTGAAAGAGAATTTGCAAGAGCGGCAGATTTACAACAAACAAATAAGAATCTTGAACAAACAAATAAAAATCTTGAGAATACAAATAAAAGATTTGAATATAAAATAACACAGGACGCACTTGAAGCAGCGGAACAAAGAGCATATAGAATAGAAACAGCATATGATAATAAAAAGATACCTGATACAGTAAAGGAAGAATATAATGGACTAAAAATTAAACAAGAGAATCTTAAGAGAGCATTAGATAGAATGGAAACAATAAAATAGTTATTTAAAGTTTTTAGTTACTTCTAAAATTTCAGTACATTTACTTCTCATTTGTTCTATTAATGGTCTTATTATATCTTTATCTTCTTTTGACAATTTATTAATTTCAGAAAGTGGAACTATGCCTATTTCTGGCATACCTCCGCCCCTACCTCCTGGTTCACGGACGCTTATAAACGCACCTTTATGTAGGTCTACGGCATCAAAGGTTAGCTCCTTAGTAGGATTATACACCTTAGCTCTACTTCTAATATATTCACCTTCTGAATATAACTTTTCAAATGCTTTTCTTCTTTGTGTAGAATAACGTTTTCTAACTTGTCTAGCTCCAACACCAGTTCTATTTAAAATATGGTGCCAACCACATAGAGCACATGCTATAAATGTAACTTTATTTATTTTTTTAGCTCTTTTTTCAGTCCATCCTAATTCATTTGCTTCTTTAATTTTTTCTTTTAATCCAGTTCCATCTTTATATAATTCAAAATCTAAAAATGTAGATACTTGTTTATTTTTATCTTTATTATTATCATTCATATTATTAATTTCCTAATTCTTTTAATTGTTTTTCTATTATATTTTTTTCTTTTAATAATCTTATACGTTGTTCTTTTATATCTAAATCTTTATTTAATTTTATAATATCTTTATTTTCTTCTATTTTCTTATTGTACCATGTGTTTATATTTTTAAGTATATCATTCCATTCACTTATATATTTATTATAACAATCATTACATACTGATGGAGATTGATTATATGGAAATCTTTTAGATATTTCTCCTGGACAATATGGAAGAGGATTTACGATCATCATATCTCCATCAAAATGTTTAATTTCTCTATATTCAATTATATTTTTACCACATATATAACATTTTACATTATAACATGCCATACCAGAATATGTTTGAAGATCATATCCAAATAAACCTATTGGTACAAATAAAGACAATAAAATAGTTATAATAAATAATTTTTTCATTTTATTCCCTCCATGCTTTCAAAAATGGATGTACAATAAAAACTTCTTTATCAATTATAGGTGTATCATATTGTGTATATAGACCAACCATTCCCTCATCTATTCCTTTCCATCCTACAAAATGATTTATAAATCTATCATCTACATGTTTTTGACGTAATTCTGTTATTAGCGAACGTCTGACAGAATGAAATCCTAAATGTGGTCTTAGTTGAATATCTGATTTTTCGCATATAAAATCAAATAAATGATTTAATGCAGTTATATGAGGTTTAGTTTTTACTTTTTCTAATCCTTCTTTTAAATCTTTTATATATTGGAATATTTCATCTGGTATAATATGATTTCTTTCTTCACTTACTTCTTTATGTATATATATTTTAATTCTTTTATTATCTATATCTATATTATCAGAAGATAAATCATATATTTCTGCTCTTCTTGAACCGAAAATAGTAGATACAGCAATATAACCAATTTCAATAATACCAAAATCTTTCTTAACTGTATGTATAATTTTATTTACTTCATCTACTGATAGTTTTTCTTGTATTTTCTTTACTCCTTTTGGAGATATTTCCTTTCTATTTATTTCAAATGGTATTCCTGAAACTCTACAAAAGAAATTCAATGCATAAAATGCTACTAATATTGAATTTTTTGTAAATGTTCCTAAAAATTCAATCATTGTAGTTCTGTTTACATCTCCTTTACACATACTAAGATACCTATTTATAATGGTAAAATAAGTCTCTTGTGTGGGTATCGTCTTGAAATTTAAGGCAGTTTTGAAAGCATTTATATGACTCATATTAATAATCATAGTCACACTATAAACCTATCACTTAATCTTTGTCAATATTTTTAGATCGAAAATCGATTATTTTCACTTAATCACTCTTACCATTTTCAAAGTTTTTCTTGACAAATTACATCTGACCTCTTAGAATAGGGCATGTCGCTCTTTCTAAAGTAATTAAGTTAATAGAAAACAGGAGGTTTTACAAATGGCAGGAAAAACATTAGTAAACAAAAAACTAAGTATTGAAAATGAAATAGGTAAAACAGAATTTAATAAAGAATCACAATTATTAACAGGAATAGCAGAAAATCTTCCAGCTACTTCAAAAGTTAGATTCTTCAAAAGATCACCAGAAGGACAGAATGAATTTATTACTTCAATAAATGCTGCTGATTTTGACGCAGGTAATCCACATGAATATGTAAAGAATAAATTTTATTCTAAACATGGTGGTGGAGATTACGTAATTGAATTAGTAGATCATCAAGATAATCCTGTTCACAAAAATATAATAAGTATTATAGAGGAAGAAGGAAAAGAATCAACAAGTAGTGCAAATAGAGAGTATATAGAAGGAATAAAAGATGTAGTTAAAATGAAAGAAGAAGTAATGGATAAAAAAGTAGAAGTACAAAAAGAAATACAAGCAGCCGAAAAAGAAAAATTCACAAATACAATTGAAATGTTAAATAGACAATGGGATACAATTGGAACAATGTACAAAGAAAGATTAGATTCTTATGAAAAACAAAAAGGTGATCAACCACAATATATGCAAATATTTTTACAAAGTCAAATTGAAAATACAAAACGCGAAATGGAAATGGCTCATGAAAAATTTATGGCAGAAGTAAATAAAACGAAAGATAAGGGAGAAGGAACAGATAAAATGTTTGAATTGATGAATACCCTTCTTCCTGTATTATTAACAGGAAAAACAGAAAAAGACCCTATTGATACAATTACCAAAACAATGACACTTCTAGATACTTTAACTGGTAGAAATAAAGATACAATAGAATCATTAATTAGTAGTCCAGAAAAAATGGTAATGCTAAAAGCATTACTTGGTGTTTCAGAAAAAGAAGAAAAGAAAGATTTCTTTTCTGATGTAATGGAAAATCCTATGAAATTGACAATGTTTAAACAAATGTTAGGAATAGAAGAGAAACATGAAAAGAAAGATTTGTTTGAAGAATTAATATCAAATAAAGATAAAGCAGATATGTTTAAAAGAGTAATGGGAGTAGAAGAAAAAAAGGATTTCCTTACAGATATGATTAATAATCCTGAAAGATTTACTGCATTTAAAAATATGTTTAATTTAATGAGTTCAAATGAAATAATGGAGATGGAACAAAGAAATAGAGCTAATACACCAGTTGTAGTAGCAAAAGATGAATTTTCGACTCTTGTAGAAACAGTTGAAAAATTAAAAGGATTAAAAGAAGTATTTATTCCACTTTTAGGTATTTAAGTTAATCCACCTAGATCACTTACAGAACTTTTCAGTGGTATAATATCTGGAATAGGACCACAATTAGCAAATATGGTACAGAATGTTGCAACAAGTATGGTTACTATGTCTGCAATAAATAAAGGATTAATAACAAATATAGGAATGGTTCCACCTGAAACATTTGGTGAATTTTCTGAAATAGCTAAAAAACAAGCACAGACAGATAAACAAATTGATACTTCAAAGGAAACAAAAACTGTTGAGATAACAAAGCAATCTAATAATACCTCATCTTCAAATAATGGAGGAAAACCAATGCAGGTTATTGACCTTGAAAAAGTATTTGAATCTATTACTATAGATGTAGCTAGTTCCATTACAGAAGAATTACCACCTGAAGCTTTCATTGACAAAATTGTGACCGTCATGTTAAGAAGAATAACAGAAGACCCACAAATTTTAGTAAGTATCATGGCTTACAAAGTTCGTGACCCCGAAGCTATAAATGGTAAGATGGCACAGGTATTCAAGAAAGTCCTTAGAATTGACGACCCTCAAGCAGTTGGATTAGCTCAAGCTGTAGCATTAGCATCAAGAAAGAAATATGAGGAGTACATGTTTGGAAACTCAGAAGGAACAACTCAACCATAATGAATATCAAATTAAAGTATATAAAAGGAATAAACGATTTTCACCAGAGTTTATAGAAACATATTATGATTTAAGAAGTGCAACAAGTAAATTAAAAGATAAATATGAAAGTACAGAAGAGGGAGATTGTTTAGAATTACAGCAATATAAACCATCTCCCTTTAAAGTATTGTTATATATATGTAAATCAAATAAAATTTCCTTTCAAAAAGCTATAGAATACGCCGCGATAAAAGATAGAAGTCTTTTTGAAACATTAACAAATCCTCAAGCAATACATCCTAAAGAATTTGGTAATAATAAATCAGAAGAAAATTTATCTAATAAAAATATAGATGGAATAGATCAGGTATGTATTTGTATAGACGATGAATTAGATAAAAAATATGGTTCTAAAAATAATAAATATGGACAAGATTTAACAGAAGATGAAGAAGCCATAGTAACTTCTGTATTTACTGGTCCAGATGGAAAAGAATTAGATGGAATAGAATTATATCCTATTAAACCAAAATCTATTCTCTGTAAAACAATTAAGGATACACATTTAACTTATGCCCATGGAATTGTAGGGGCGTTATCTAGAGAACAGACAAGAAAATATTGTGAAAGTCAAACAATAATAGAAAATAAAAAAATATCTCAAATACATAGAAAATTTGCTAATGCAGTAAAATTATGTAAAACAGAAACAGTTAATTTAACTGGTGCAGAAAAAGTTAAATCATATATTAAGTGTATGAGTGAACAGTTGTCTTCAAAAAAAGAAACTAAGAAATTAACATCTAAATAGTATATTTATATAGAGGTATAATATGAAGAATGAAGAATATGGACAATTTCTTCCGTTACTTTTAGATTTACCGTGGGCACAAATACTAGGCGGAACTGTATTAGCAGGATCGGGACTTATGTTAGGAAGATATGTTATTCCAAAAGACGACTATTCATCTTGTGTATCTGCATTAATAGGTTCTGGTATAAATAGTTCAACAGCAACAACTCAATGTCAAGGTAAAACAACTGCTCCTTGGTGGCAGCAATTAATATTACCAGCAAGTATAGTTATAGGTGGCATAATTGCAGTTCCTCCTTTAGTTAATGCACTTAGACAAAGACTAGAAACAAAATTAGCTCCTAAAAAATAACGATAGGATTGTAATAAAATGATTTCATTTCATAAAACAAAAGAGATTGGATATATAAGAGCAAGACAAATAAATCAATTAGGTACTTGGCTTGATAATATAATAAATGAATTGTTTCCTCCCAAAATTGTATATCACGAAGTAAGCGCAGAAGGAGTGGAAACAGTTGTTCCTGTAGAACAAGTCCCACCTGAATATATAGCTGTGCCTGAAGTGCATTACGATTTCACTAGTTGGCTAACAAATTTGTTTTCTGGATATGGTCAAGCACAGAATACAAACATCCCAATTGGAAGTAATACACTTATATTAATAGGTGGAATTTCCATAGCTGCATATTTATTATATAAAAAAAGAGGAAAATAGATATGATACAATTTAATAAAAATAGAATGCCGTACATTGATCAATATGGAACATGGCTAGATGATATTTCTGCTTATTTCTTTCCACAAGGAACAACACAGAAATATGTCACCACTTCTGATTGTGATGTTAATGATCCATTTGCAGATTGTACTAAAGAACAAAATGTACAACAGTTAGTTACTGTTAATCCAACTGGACAAACATGGACAGATTGGTTAAATAGTTTATTTGAAGGATACGGACAGGAGACATCTATTCAAATATCTCCAAATATGAAAGCGTTACTTACAATTGGGGCGTTAGCATTAACAGGATATTTGATGTATTTTAAAAAGAAATAATAACTATTCTTTTTTAAATATATGGAGGAAGAGTAATGTGGCCTCTATGGTTAATGACAGCACTCTCAGGAGCGGCTGGTTATATTTCAGGTGTTTTTTCAAGTGGAACGGTTACACCTTCTACACAAGATAATCAAGCTGCTTGTGTATCAGCATTAATTAAAAATGGTCAAACATCTGAAACCGCTGCCCAAATGTGTTATGGAATTAAAGCACCAAGTATACTTGATTCTATAGCAATGCCCATTTTAGTTTTAGGTGGAATAGCTATGATTCCAATTACAATGAAATTAATGGGAAAAAAGAAATCTACAGTAGTTGAAACAAAAGGATGGGATTAAAAATGTCTGAATCAGATTATTATTATAAATCAGCATTAAATAATATTGATAGATCAAGAATATTATTTATTAATATAAGAAGCGAACTAAAAGAATTAAATTTTATATATGTTATTAAGTTTATTATTGAAGTTACAAGATTAATAGAAACAATAAAAGGTTATACTAACTGTATGAATGATATACATAGTAACGAAATATGGACAAAAATAAAAGAAATAGATAGTGAATTTAATAAGATTTTAGAATATTCTTATAAACATTATAAAATAGTGGAGACTTAAGTTATGTCTGATATGAAATTGAGAGGAGAATTTGATTTTGATGATGATGAATCTCGCATTCAGTATTTAGCTAATCTTGTAGAAGAGGGTTCTCAAGATGCATCAGTTCGTGAATTTACAATTAATTTATTAAATTCAAAAGGTGTTAAAAGTTATGATACAGAAGGAGAAATAAGAGCTATATATGAATTTGCAAGAGATAAAATAACCTATAGAAGACATGTTCTTTGTAGAGATTCATTTACAACGGCTGCAAGAACTTTACAATTAATGTCGGCTGATTGTGATCAAGCAACAGTTTTAACAACTGCAATGGCTGTTTCAGTTGGAATACCAGTTGGTTTTCGTCTTGTATCATCTGATATAAATAGACCATTTCATCATATATATGGGATTGCTGGTGTTCCTCCACATGCTCCCACTAAATGGATTCCTATGGATACTACCCAAAAGAAATTTAATCTAGGAGATGAACCAAATTATAAGAAACATAAAGATTATATGGTTATTTGTGGAGAATAATATATAATATAGGAATAATATCATGGCAGAAATAACATACAAAGATATGGAAAGATATTTTTCAGTTATGAATGAATCTATTGAAAAAATGGAAGAAGCAATAGAAAGGCAAAGTCTATATGATTTTGCTAACAGTTATTATATATATTCTTCTAATTTTGCTTTATATAGTTCTTATATCGGATGTTTCTACGATAAAGAAGATCAAATGAAAAAACTACATAATAAAGAAGAACAAGTTATAAATAAATTTTATAAAATAAGAAATATATTACATAATTATAAAATAGTTCCAAATTAATAAATATAAATATAGACAAATTTTAAATATGAATATATTATATATAAGACCATTAATTATTGGAGGTTTAATATGTTAGTATATGGTAATAGATCAATTGAAAATTATGGTAGAGGAATGGGAAAGAATTCTTTAGGTGAAATGGGTATTTCAATTAAAATGCCATGTCTAACATTAAATACTGGTGCTGGTCCTGTTTATGTTGGTGATTGTGCTGCACAACAGGCACAAGCGGCTTCAGTTACCGCAGCAACAACAGCACAAACAGTTGCTACAATACAATCACAAACTCCATCTGTTCTTAATCTAAATTCAATGTTACCTATTTTATTAATAGGAGGATTAGGGGTAGGAGCATATATGTTTATGAAGAATAGACAGAAAAGTAAATTAGCTATGAAATCAATAACAAAATAAAAGGGAGAACTAACATGATAAGAATGATAAATACAAGTGCAGGTGTTATTCCATTTCCTCAAAGAACAGTTAAAACTAGACCTGTTAGTTTAGGATGTCCAACGTGTAATGTTATACCAATGAATAATGGTATTACATATGAAGGGTATGGAACAATAATGGATACATTAACTACATTCTGGACTAATCATAAGGGAATGTTTTTAATTGCTGGTGCTGGAATGGCAGGATTTGGAATTTGGTATTTCCTAAAAAGAAAAAAAGGATAGATCATATAAATAAAATAAATAACCAATTGGAGAAATTATGTTAGTTCAATCAGGTTCTCCCTTACATTTTGCATCTGGTAAGATAAGAATGAATGCGAATATTCCTATTCTATCTAGATTACCAAGAGTAACTTATGGTAAATCATTTTCAGGAATATCAGATAGTGGATATGGTGGAGTATTACGGGCTGTTTCTGTTCCACAAGGATTATATGGATATAAACCAGGACAATCTAATTTAATAAATACATCAAGTATGTCTGGTTATGGAATACAGTTTCATGGTGAAATAAATGAAATAGGAGATATTAGTAGTGATATAACAAATGACATATCAAAATTAACAACAAGTGGATTAAATCTTTTAGTAAATTCGTTAGCTCCGAGTGCTCCTGTTACAACTACACCAACATTAACAGAAGCACAAATACTTGCAGTACAACAAGCACAACAACCAAGTGCATTTGGAAATATGATGCCATATATGTTAATAGCTGCATTAGGTCTTGGAGCAATGTTAATACTTAAAAAGAAAAAAATACCTATAAAAGAATAATATATCTATAAATAGGAGTATATTATGTTAATAATGAGATCACAAAATACAGCAAGAAAAACAAGTTTTAGTGGATTCAGTGATTATGGAATACCTAAAATAACACATAATTTAATGAATAGAAGAAGACCTAGATATTTAAGTGGTTTTGGACAAGATGATACAGCATGGGATGTATTAAATACAAATCAGGCTGAAGGTGGACAAACCATTAACTATCCAAATGATTCAAGTTATCCTTCTCCTTCTGATATAATGCAAGAACAATTTCCAGTATCAACAGTTGCAGCACAACCTGTATATACAAATGAATCAAGTTATCCTTCTGGTGAAGAAGTTTCACAGATGCCGGTTTCTTCTGGTCCTTCTGGTCCTGGACTTTGTGATGATATTACATGTCAAGCTCAAGGTGGAGCATGTAATAGTGGTAGAACACAATGCGTTCAACCATATGTATCTGCCACTCCTAGTAATGTTCCTATTCAAATTCCAAAATCATCTGTTCCTGTACCAAGTCCTACAGCTAAAACAACACCTTCTGGTACTCCAAACCCTACACCTGGAATTTTAGATACTTTAACCAATTTAGTTGTAAAAACATTAAATCCTACTGCTGCTGGTACTATTGGTGGATTACCACCAAAAGCAGGATATATGGTTCAAAGAAATGCTACCACTGGACAATATCAATATGTTCCAATTTCGTCTACAACTGCAAAACCATCATCTTTATCAAGTATGCTGCCATTTTTATTGATAGGTGGAGTAGGAATTGCAGCTATAATGATATTGAAGAAATAATTAATATATAAATAGTTTTGGAGGATAAAATGTTATTAATGCAAAAAATAAAAAGACCAACTAGATTAGGTCAATATCCTTCTGATCAAGCTACTTATGCACAACAAGTTCCTACCTACACTGATCCTTCAGGAGTAACAGATCAAATCGATCTAACCTATGAACCACCAGGAATGACACCCGTTGAAGCAAAACAATTAGAAGCACCAACACAAAAATTTGCAATGCCTACAACTACTACAGGAAAAATATTTACCTATTTAATATTATTTGGTGGACTTGGACTTGGACTTTATTTCATGTCTAAAAATAAATAAAATGAAATATGACGATAAATAATACAATAATTATTAATATATATATAAATGATTATAAATGATTATATTAGGTCAAAATATAGTTGAAGGAGAGATAATGGTTCCAGAAAGAGATGTTATAGAAACAATTCCTCCTGCATTAGCTAAAAGTGATTTTATTACTTATTTACCATTAATTGTAATATTTAGTGCTGGATTAATAGGACTATATGTTTATAAAAAATAAGATAAGATAAAATAATGATTCAATTAACTCCATATATAAACGGAAAAAGAGTAATTCGTAGAATATATAAAACAAGACCATATAGTAGATTTGGTCAATGGGATACATTTGCACCTAAAAATGAAATAAATTACTATAATCAATCAAGATCAATTCCACCTGTTCAACAACAAGACCCTCAATACTGGTTAAATGCAATACAGATGTTCGCAGAAAGAGGTTCAAGATATTCTTTTATGGCAACTGCTATAAAACAATATTTTCAATCATTGCTTCCACAATACATAGAATGTGATTCTACACTTACTCCTATGTGTACTGCTGCTCAAGCTGTAGCTGTTCAACCTGGACAAGATTATCCTTATATTGGAGTTCCAAGTGGAAAATATGATTATGCTCCCGGTGAATTAATTTCTTATGTAACAACAGAAAATGAAGGAACGTTAAAACAAATAATAAGTGTTTAAATAGATAATATGTTAATAATTACAAAAGCAAACGTTAAAACACCACTTTCAAATTATGGATTAATAAAAGATGCTACAAATATTAAAAAAACAAAGAATATAATAAGATTTAAAAATAATTTATCAACAGATAATCTTAATATAATTAAATATGGAGATGGATTTGGAATAGTATTAAGACCAAAAAGTATCGTTTATAATTTATCAAACTATAAACCCACTAAAAATATATCTGGATTTGAAGGATTTTTTGATTCTATAGGTGATTTTTTTGGAAATATAGGAAGTGGAATAGGAAATGTCTTTAGTTCTATAGGTAAGGGAATTGGAGGTAATATATTAGGTGCTGGATTATCTGCTATTACTGGATTAGTTGGTGGTGGTGGAATTACAACAGGACCAATGGAAGTAGGTGGCGAAGCTGTTTCATCTGGTGCTGGTTTTAATCCATTAGAATCATTAGGTCCACTTACATTACCAATAGATGCATTACCAATTTCAGAAGCACTACCATCTATTGTTAATGAAACTGGTAACACTATATTAAATACAGGAATGAATATTTCTAATTCTGCAATTAATTCCACAGAATTAACTGCTCCCATTTCTGGACTTAACCCATTTAATGTTGCTCCTAATCCGCTTGCAATAAATTTACCAGGAACAACTGATTTGTTAAATCAATTGAATCCAAATATAAATATGAATCCGATTACTGTTAATCCAGTGTTTACACAACCTACATCTAATTTGGTTGAAACATTGGGCCAACAAAACATGAATGCTGCAACTAATTTAACAAATATCCTTAATGAAGAAAGTCTATTTAATCAATCAAATTTTCCTTCGTCAACAGATATACTAAAAGAAAATATGCCTCTTCCTGTAGAAAGTGAATATCCTGGTATTTTTGAACAATCAAGTTATCCTTCTCCATCAGATGTATTAAAAGAAAATATGCCAATGCCAAATAAAGGTATAGTAGATACGGTAAAAGATATAACATCATCTAAATATGCACAAGATATTTTGAAATATGGTTCACAAATAGTAGGTAAATTTTTTGGTTCTGGACAACAAGCAGCATCACAACAATCAACTCAAAGTGCATCTCCTAATACAATGGTTTATGTAATCGGAAATTCATCAAATCAGGCTCCAAATACTTCTCCTGATATGTATAATAATCAGGGTGCATATCTTCCTGGCTCTCAATCAGTAGGTGATTCTGGAAGTACACCTAATCCCTCTATTCCTACTACAGATGGAACAGCTAGTCAAATTACACAAGCAATACAAAAATATATGACTCCTACAAATGTTAAATATGGATTAATAGGAATGGGGTTACTTATATTAATTAGTACTTTAAAAAGTTCAGGATCAAAAGGTGAAGAATTTAAATTGGTTAGAATTAAATAGAAATATGAATAATGACATTAAACGTTGACAATATTTACGTAACATGATAATCATAAGTACATATAATATTAAGGGGATACGACGATAGTATAAATTAAGCTCGTTTATGATGATGGAGGAAAACAATGTTGGTAATGACAGATATTGAAACAGGAATAAGTGATACTACAACAAAACTATATAATTGTAATAATCCTAGTATTTTAAGTGATGGTTCAAATCAATTTGGAATAAGTTGTATGCCCTCTGTTGGTGGTATTACTCCCGGTTCATTAGATTTAAATATAGATAATATTGCTGCACCTGATATAAAAGCATATTAATAACTATTATATATATTACATATAATAATAGGAGAATATAAATGTTAGTAGCAGCTAATAGAAAAACAGGACAAGTTGAACAACAATATAAACATTCAGAAAAAGTAATTAAATACTTAAAAGGTGGAATTAATCAATGGACAGGATATACAGGATATAATGCAGATTTTGGAGATACTGGATATAATATACTTCCCTGGGAAGCATTACAACGTGGAATAGCTCCACTTAAATATGGAGATAAGGGAGCTATAGTAGCATATTTACAAGGATTATTAACTGCAACTGGTCATGTTCCTAGTTCAAATGATACACAATCAGGACAAGAAGTATTTGGAACAAGTACACAAGCAATGGTTCAAGAATTTCAAACACAAGCAGGATTATCCCCTGTTGATGGAATAGTTGGTAGAGATACTTGGTCCTCATTACAATCAACAGCAAGTATGATGAACGCTACAGTTAAAACTCCTCCAATTTTAACTAGTATAGAAAACATTTTCTATACTCCACCATCAACACCAGCTACATCAACTACTTCATTAACCATCTCACCTGCTGTACCAGTTCAATCAGCATCATCTAAAGTGTTGACATATACATTAATAGGTGGTGGAATATTAGGAACAGCAATTTTGGTCATGAGGATGTTAAATAAATAATTTATAGGTAAAATATGGATGTATCTCTTCCTCAGACAAATATAAATAAAGTTGCATTAGTGATAGCTGGAATAGCTGTTTTATTTGCTCCACTTAGAAAATTAGCAATAATGGGTCTAGTTGGAAAAGTAGTTTATGATGAAATCAATTCATTATATAAATATCAAGGAACATTGGATGCTAGTTCTATAATAGCGAATGTAACGCCTATTATACCAATTAGTACAACACCTACAAATGTAAATACAGCAACATATTCAGGAGTATGTAGTTATGGATGTGGAATTTAAATGTAGTTAAAATGAAATTTAAAAGGTGATAAAAATGACTGAATTTGAATTAGAAGATTTAAAAAAGACAAATCCTATTAAGTATTTAGAAGTTGTTCCACAAGAAGCAATGAGAAAAATAAGAAATATAGCTGCCTTAAGTGGTATATTTAATAAATTAAGTGTAGATAATATGCCAGAAATGAATAGTAAAACAAATGATAAGATTAATAAAATAATTGGAGAACCAGTTGATTTTAGGCGAGCAACCATAGGTGGTTTAATATATATCCTTGGGAATGCTTTTAGTAAATACACTAAAAAAGGAGGTATCCAGTAATGGCTAAAACATTAGTATTTGAGGGATGCCCTGCATGTGAACGAAAAGGAGGTAGTTCTGCATACGGACAGATGTTTTCAATCGCCGGACAGAAAGACCTTTTGATGCACATGGTACAGGGTGGTGCAATTGGCGCGGGTGCTGCAACAGTTATAGATTTTGTTATGCCAAAAGTTCCTTTTCTTTCTACTTTACCTGCTACAATTAAGCCATTGATTAATGGTGGAATTACCTTGTTAGGTGCTATGTATGCATATAAAAGGAATCCTAATTTGGGAATTGGAATTGGAATCGGTGGTATTTCTATTGTTGCATATAAATTTATTGCAACAATGTTAGGTAAAGTAGCAATGGCTCCTGCTGTAGCTGCTGCAACTGCTGGTTGGGGTGATCCTGCTAGAAGAAATATTGAAGTGTATAATGACGGCACAGGTGTAATAGTTCCTGTGGAAATGCGCGGTTGGGGATATGGAGAAGATGAAGTTCTAATTGATTAATCATTATCAATTAGATTCATTTGATTTATATCATTTACTTTTTTCCAATTGTTATTGGCGGGTATCATAACTCCCGTTAAAAGGTTATGATGAAAAAGTGTGAAATATAAAATAACCCTTTAAAGGAGGAAACAGAAATGGCTGATGTAAATGTGAAAGCAAATGGTGGAACAAAAACTTACAAATTGGAAGATGTTCGTCCATATTGGTTGTATGATACTGTTGAAGTAACAAACGGAGATACAGAAGATTACTTTTTTCAATCTCCTGAAGGCAAAACTACAATTGAAACAAACTTAAAACAGTTCAGCACAATTCAGATTGGTTGGGTTTTTGATGTTACAAGAATGAGATTGGTTCCTAGACCTTCTCTTTCTGTAGCAGATGCACAGGTTATATTTGAGAACTCATTAATTACCTATCTGAAAGAAGGCGATATTGAAATTTTTAGTTTTCCTTCTTTATTGCTGAATGCTGGTGCTGGTATAACTGGTACTACAACTGTAGGTATAACCTCTATGGTTAATTTAGGATGGCCTACACTTTCTGCTGTAATGAAACTCCCATTTCCTTTAACATTAACAGGTGGTAAAACATTTGTATTTAGAATGAAATGGGATGCTGCTGTTGCATATGCTACTACAACCCCTGGTTATTACAATAGCATTTGGATGATTCTTGAAGGTATCTTAAGACGTGAGGTTGTAGGAGCCTAAGATTTAGTTTATTTGTTTATCTATAGAGGGGGGATTGTATAAAAACAATCCTCCTTCTATTCAATCCTCTTTGGAGGTTTTAATATGAATGGTGGAAATGCTGGATTA
>Ga0187878_1001561_pt1 | contig 22024 bp, 18 predicted proteins | sample June2016WEW_17_1_FD_132979 | JGI IMG/M metagenome (GOLD analysis project Ga0187878, IMG submission 132979) | Peatland microbial communities from SPRUCE experiment site at the Marcell Experimental Forest, Minnesota, USA - June2016WEW_17_150 | ecosystem: Environmental > Terrestrial > Soil >...
AAACCCAAAGCGCCGCAGAGGAGTATACTTCTCAAAGTGGACTACGGTGGCATCTCTTATGAGCAAGGCGGCATTATGCCAATCCCTTGTGGCCCCTGGTGACACGGATGTTGGGTTGGGGCCATATGCGCGCGCAGATCGGCAAGGCCTCGAGCAGCCTGACCAGCCTGCAGATCAGCACATCAAGCACGCCGGCATTGACCGGGCCGGAGATGCCTGAAGAGACAAAGACATAAGTCTCTTCATTTTTCCCTGCCCACTCCGGCTTGAATGAGCAGGACCAACTGTTGGAACATCCTGATAAGGTACGAATTCTTGGAGGGTCTATTGCAGATCTGCAGGGAATGCAACTGGATCAATAAGTGATTCCGCTGGAGCAAATGCCGTACACACTTATCGAGCAGATGAGGACAGCCCCCTCCCCCGCTATGTGGAGATCTATGGAGAATGGTATAGTATTTTTTGGGGTTTTCCTATTGCCTTCTTGCTGTCCTTGACGCGCGGTTATCCGCATCTTCACGCAGGGGATCAGGATTCGCCAAGAAATCCAGCTTGTCTAGATTTACGGTACTTGACCAACGTTTAATAAAACTTTCGAGTTCTCTTAGGCGATCTTGCCAGAATTGGATGCTTTTAACCACGTTTGGACTTTCACCAACGGAGCCCAAACCAGCCTCCGCCTGCTCGGCTAAAATTTCAAAACCCATGCAAATGAAAGCGTATCAGGTCAGGCAGCCGCGAGGATCGACTTCGGTCGCCTGAGTAACCCTTCGAGGACAAACAAGATCAGCGCCAACCAGACTATCCCAAAACCGATCAGACGGTGGTGGTCAAAGGGTTCCTTGTACACAAATGTACCCAGCAGGAACTGGATGGTCGGGTTTATATAATAAAGAACACCGATCATGGCCAGCGGGATACGCTTCGCTGCGGAGGAGAACATCAACAGAGGAACAATGGTAACCAGTCCCGCGCCCAGCAGCATCAGGTTCAGGAGGGGTGTGGTATGCAGGAAAGCACCCGTACCGCTAAATTCGGAATAAAGCAGAAAACCGAGGGCAGGCAGGAACAGGAGGCCGGTCTCCAGGGTGAGCCCAGGCAACGAATCCAGTGGCGCATTCTTCTTGACCAGCCCGTAGAAGCCGAACGAGATTGCCAGGGTCAGCGCCACCCAGGGCGGCGAACCATAGGCAAAGGTCAGATAAAGCACCCCCACAGCGGCCAACCCGATGGGCAGCCACTGCAAAGGTCGCAGTCGTTCCCGTAAGAATATCACACCCAATAGCACACTCAACAGCGGGGTGATAAAGTTGCCCAGGCTGGTCTCAATGATGAACCCCTGACCCACTGCCCAAACGTAAGTCAGCCAGCTGATGGCGATCAGCACCGCTGCCACGGAATAGATGACGAGTACGCGCCGGTTCAGCGCATTCTGGATGGTCTTCCATTGCCGGGATATGAGAAGCAAAGCAATTAGGGTGACGAACGACCATAGGATGCGGTGACCGAGTAACTGCAGTGCCGGAACTGCAGCCAGAATCTTCCAGTAGAATAGGGACAATCCCCAGGTTATGTATGCCCCCAGTGCATACAGGATACCTTTTTTCAAACCAGTGCGATCTCCTTTGCAGAGGTCAAGTATACCTTACCGGCGTGTGACCTGGCCATGAGGTTACCATCGCCGGTCAATTCATTCCCGCATATCAAAAGGTCCTCGACATGGAACAATCGATGGCTTGTACATGGCAATTACCCTTATGGAATCTTCACTCTCCGCAGCCGCAGACTGTTTGTGACAACAAAAACACTGCTGAAAGCCATTGCCCCGGCGGCCAGCATCGGGTTCAGAAAACCTGCTGCTGCAGCTGGGATCAGGATGATATTGTAGAAGAAGGCCCAGAACAGATTCTGCCTGATGGTGCCGAGTGTCCGGCGGGAGAGCAGGATGGTGCGCGCCACACCCTGCAGGTCGCCACTGATAAGCGTCACCGGGGCTGCCGAAATGGCCACATCCGTGCCGGTGCCGATGGCCAGACCCACATCCGCCTGCGCCAGGGCAGGGGCATCACTCACACCGTCACCTACCATTGCAACAACAGCCTTTTTTCCCTGGAGCTTCTTGATTTTGGCAGATTTGCCCTCGGGCAGGACTTCCGCTAGGATTAAATCGATACCGACTTGTCTGGCGATCGCTTCAGCTGTCTTTTGGTTATCACCGGTGATCATGGCAACCTGTAAACCCATGTGATGAAGATCTTCGATGGCTGCCTTAGATCCATCCTTGACGGTATCCGCCACAGCGACTATCCCGGAAACAATGTTATCCACCGACACCAGCATCACTGTCTTGGCCTCAGCCTGAAGTCGCTCCACAATCTCTTCAAGCCCATCCATCGGGAGGTTGAGGGTATTCATCATGCGAACGTTACCTACCGCAATAAAATGACCATCCACTTCTGCAGATATCCCCAATCCGGCTTCAGCCTTAAAACCGGTCAGATCGCTTAAGGATAATCCACGCATCGTTGCTTCCGCCCAGATGGCTTCGCCCAGGGGGTGTTCACTCCCCTTTTCTACGGAAGCGGCCAATCGCAACACCTCAGCATTACTGACCAGCGAATTGGAGCAAGTGACGATATCTGTCACCGCCGGCTGTCCTTTCGTCACCGTTCCGGTCTTATCCAGCGCCACCACCGAGACCTTGCCTGCCCGTTCCAGCGCTTCGCTGTTGCGGAACAGGATGCCCATTTCGGCGCCCTTCCCGGTCCCTACCATGACCGCCGTCGGTGTGGCAAGCCCCATGGCACACGGGCAGGCGATTACCAGCACAGCCACCATGTTGATCACCGCCCGGGTGAATTGGGAGACAGCCGGGCTGACCGGAGAGAGGAAATACCAGCCCAGAAAGGTAAGCACAGCGGCAGCGATCACCGCCGGTACGAACACTGCCGAGATTTGATCTGCCAGCTTCTGGATGGATGCCTTGCTTCCCTGGGCTTCCTCCACCAGGCGGATGATCTGCGCCAAGGCGGTATCCCGCCCGACCTTTGTCGCTTCATATTTAAGCAGCCCGAACTTGTTGAGGGTCGCACCGATGACCGGGTCGCCCGGTCCCTTTTCGATTGGCAACGATTCTCCGGTAAGCATCGATTCATCAACTGCTGACCGTCCCTCAACCACGGAACCATCTACCGGGATCTTCTCACCCGGCCGGACGAGCAGCATATCCCCCACCTGCACAGCATCGACTTGTATTTCTACCTCCGCCCCATCGCCCAGGACATGGGCGGTCTTGGCCCGCAGGCCCATCAGCTTTTTTATGGCCTCGCTGGTGCGCCCTTTGGCACTCGCTTCAAGGTATTTCCCAAGACGGATGAGGGTGATGATCACCGCCGCAGTCTCGAAATAGACATGCCCTGGAAGTAGACCCACCATGATGAATATCGAGAAAATGTAGGCCACCGAGGAACCTATGGCAACGAGCACATCCATATTGGCAGAGCCGTTCCGCAGGGACTTGTAAGCCCCAACGTAATACTGCCAGCCAACATGGCCCCATACATACATCCGTGTCACCAGGGGCCACGGATGTATGTATGGGGCAGACTGCGACCATTATATTAAAGTCTGACGTATTGGTCAATTAAGAATCTGTTTTTCAACAATCTCCTGGTTTATTGTTGACAATTTATTATTTTCTGCTATAATTATTATAAGCAAAGATAAGTAAACAAATAAAATAAATATGAATAATATAGCTAAATCAATCTCAATTAATATCCCCCAATTAGAAACCTCTGTGCTCTGGATAGATGCTTACGATGTGTTACGTGAAGCAATTCTTAATGGATTTATTGAGCAAGGAGAACAGCTTAATGAAAGGATTCTTTCCGAGAAGTTAGGGATCAGCCGCGGTCCAATACGCGAAGCGATTCGGCTATTGGAAAAAGAAGGCTTGGCTTATTCTAAACCTAATCGCGGAGCCATTGTTAAAGTTTTCAAGGACAAAGATGTTGTGGAGGTACTTTCTGTACGTGAAGTACTTGAGCCCTTGGCTATAAGACTAGCTTTTAGTTCCACAAGTAACAATGTAATATGTGCACAACTTAATTGCGCTCTAGATGAAATGTTTCGTTTTTCGCGAGATAACGACAGCTCTGCTTTTGCAAAGGCTCATACTAGTTTTCACCAAGTGTTCTTTTGCAACTCTGGAAATGATCTCCTGGTAAGGATTTGGAATATTCTCGAAGGCCCACTTCGGATATATGCCTTAGTTAGTGGACAGCGCTTACATAATTTTGAAGAAATGGCACAGGAACACGGTCGAATATTTGAATTAGCAAGTAATGGTGACATTCAGGCGTTGGAAAATGAGATGCGAATGCACATTCTAGTAAACAAGGACCGGATCATCTCATCGATTACTTCCTCTGTAGATAACTAATAAATAGACTATGATATTACATCCGCGATCTTTTCTGAGGTTGGCCTAAAAGTGGAATAATGATTTGCGATGAGATGAGTATCGGTATCTACGGCATTAATAATTATTAATTACAACCAAAACATATTTTCCTAAGATGAGGAGGCAAAGATAATGAATACCCTAAAAAAGTACTTCTTTGTGATAGTGTGTTTGTGTGTAATTCCTGGTCTATTATTTTCTAGCTGCACACCTTCTCCGCAACCTACGGTAGAGGCTACGAGCGCTCCCGTTTCTCCGCAACCTACGGTAGAGGCTACGAGCGCTCCCGTAACCAACTCACCTACAAGTAGCGCGCCATTTGTGATTGCACTTGCAGGTCCTTTCACAGGCGCCAATGCAGAATATGGCGAATTTATGAAAAATGGAGCTAATTTGGCTGTCAAAGATATAAACGGAACAGGCGGAATAGATGGAAGGCAAATTCAAATACAGCTTGCAGACGATCAAATGGATCCGAAACAAGCACCATTAGTTGCACAGAGACTTTCACAGGACAGTTCAGTACTGGCGGTGATTGGCCACTTTGCTAGTACTAGTACGATCGCTGCACTTCCCATTTATGATCGAGTCGGCGTACCGGTTCTTAGCCATAGCACCAGTCAGAATCTAACCGGAATGAGTCGGTGGTTCTTCCGTCTTGCGCCTACTAATGATATCCAGGGAAAGCAGCTCGCAGATTTTACTGTCCAGGTTCTCGGAGCAAAGAAGGTTGCCGTAATGTTTGAGGAGGGTGAAGGCACTCAAACAGTGGAAAAACCCTTCGAGGCGGAAATGGCTCAGATAGGCGGCGATATCGTAGATAAAGAGACTCACCAAGTTAACGACACGGACTTTGCTGCACAGATCACAAAGATCCGAGCCTTTGAACCAGAAGTGGTGTTTCTCAATACTTTTGCAAATGAAGCAGCTCTCATTGTGAAACAATCCAATCAGGCTGGTTGGACACCTATCTTCGTATCGATTGAGTCTACAGCCACACAAGATTTCATTGATCTCGCCGGTAAAGCCTCAGAGGGTGTTTACTGTGCGGCATTCTGGAATCCTGCGTCGACGGATCCCGAAGTGCAGAAATATGTTGAGGAATACAAAGCTGCATATGGCGCTACTCCAGAAGCGTATGGCGCCGAAACTTATACTGCTGTGATGATGTTTGCAGAGGCCCTCAAGGCTGGTGCACGAACGCGGGAGGAAATCCGAGATTGGCTTGATAAAACAGGTACAACGGCTGGATTTCACTTTGCTTCGGGTAATTTAAAGTGGGACAAAAATCATGATCCATTTGTTCCGATGCTCGTCTTGCAGGTTCAAAACGGTAAGTGGATATATTCACCAAAGCAACTTCCATAATGGTTTCTGATTGAGCTCGAAGGGATCGTAGCTCTCGATGAGAAACCCTTCACGAAGAGAAGGGTCTTATCAGAAGAAGTGATAGACATTAGCATGGATGCACCGAGCTACCAAGAGCTGGGTTAGTCTATGGGCATACATCTACACATTAAACTAGCCCTTGATGATCAGGTTAAGGCTGTTCGCCAATGAGGACTGTTCAGTAGTGTAAACTTCTTTCTGTAATTTCTACGAAATAGTAGGTCAGGTGTTATCCTTAGGTTACCACACCAAAAGGAGATGCACCATGACCTACCGAGAAGATTTTACCTTACCCGCTGAACTAATGGAACGGGTGAGCAAGCAAGGTTTTGACATTCTGCCGGAGCTGATCCAGGTGATCATCAATGCAGCGATGCAGGCGGAACGGCAGCAGTACCTGAAAGCAGAACCTTACCAACATACCGAAGAACGTCAGGGCCATGCTAACGGTTACAAGCCGAAGACGGTCCACACCCGGGTGGGTAACATCGCCTTCTCGATCCCGCAAGTGCGTGAAGGTGGGTTCTACCCGGAAGCGCTGGAGAAGGGTCTGCGGAGTGAACGAGCCCTGCTGTTGGCGCTGGCGGAGATGTACGTCCAGGGTGTCTCCACCCGCAAGGTGAAGGCGGTCACCGAAAAGCTGTGCGGGGTGGCCATGTCCTCGACCCAGGTCGGTCACGCCGCTGCACTCATGGACACGGAACTGGAGAAGTGGCGCAGTCGCCCATTGGGAGAGTATCTCTACCTGTTCGTGGATGCCTACTATGAGCAGGTGCGGGAGGATGGACAAGTACGCGATCTGGCCGTTTTGTCGGCTGTGGGCGTCAACCTGGACGGGAAACGCGAGATCCTGGGTGTTCCCGTGGCCTTGAGCGAGCACGAAGTCCATTGGAGAGCCTTCCTGGAGAGCTTGAAAACCCGCGGCCTGAGCGGAGTGCAGCTGATCACCAGTGATGACCACGCCGGTCTTCGTGCAGCCCGCCTGGCTGTGTTCGGTGGTATTCCCTGGCAGAGATGCCAGTTCCACCTGCAACAGAATGCCCAGGCGTATGTGCCTCGCAAGGATATGCAAGCCGAGGTGGCTGAAGATATCCGCACGATCTTCAACGCCCCGGACCGCACCACCGCAGATGCTTACCTGGCAAAGGCGGTTGAGAAGTACAAGAGGACCGCTTCCCGCCTGGCTGAATGGATGGCTGTGAACATCCCGGAAGGACTGACGGTTTTCTCCTTCCCAGCTGCTCATCGGCGCCTGCTCCGCACGACCAATAGCGTGGAGCGGCTGCACCGCGAAGTTCGTCGCCGGGCACGCGTGGTGAGCATCTTCCCCAACCCGGCTTCCTGCTTGCGCCTGGTCTCGGCTGTCCTTGCTGAGATCAGCGATGAATGGCTGACCGGCAGAACATATTTGAGTTTTGAAGGTTCAGACTAGCACGTTCGTTTTCTTTAGAGGATGCACTTGATCGAATTTACAGAAAAAACCTTGCACTATCGACTGTTCGCCACATCGACTAGAATAGCTAATTAAATTTACTGGGTTTCGGATGACTATGTTAGCAGACAGGTATGCACCTTTCATTGTAGGTTATACCTGATACATTCGCGATAACGAGATCTACGAAAGTTTCTTTGCCACGCTTATTTAATAGTTGATGGATCGTCATTGATTTATCATATTGAAAAGAGGTGTTTAATGTGATGCATGAGTGAGTTAAGAGATACGTAATCCTTGTCGGCAGCTTTCTTCACTAGAGGCTGTTCACTGTCGGTCTGCCATAAGCCGAGGTAGCTCTATACAAAATATAGTAAAAGCCATTCAATGTCCCCTAAATCACAGCATTCCAAAATAGAATCATGGGGTTTCCCTATTGATTCTGAGATTCTAATAGTTTGTCAAGGGAGGTAGTCATGTTTTGGCAGCAATTAGCAAATGGAATAGGTTTGGGATCTATATATGCTCTTGTCGCAATCGGCTTTACTATGGTCTATGGAATTCTCTTTTTTATTAACCTACCTCATGGCGATGTACTCATGGTGGGTACGTATTTTGTCCTTGGTTTAATCATAATTGGAGTACCCTTCATTGTTTCGATTATCATAGCTGCGATTGCGACAGCAATATTAGGTGTGGTTATCGAGATTACTTGCTATCGTCGCTTACGGAGAGTAAGGCGATTGGCACCACTCTTAAGCGCCATAGGAGTCAGTTATATATTATCAAACGGCCTTTTGATTACTGCTGGACCTAGACCAAAATCATTTCCGCAACCTCTTTCCGGAAATATAACTATTGGGAATGTCTTAATCCCTAATGTAATAGTCTTGACAGTAGTATTGACAGCAATTCTCTCAATAGCATTAGAGTTATTCGTGTATCGAACGCGGTTAGGGACAGCTATTCGTGCAGCATCTCAGGATTTACCAACAACGGTGTTAATGGGTATTAATGTAAATTTGCTAATTTCACTTTCATTCGCCATAAGCGGTGTCTTCGCATGCATCGGCGGAACGATGCTCGCTTGGCGGTACGGGAGTGTCTCTCCATCAATTGGTTTTTCCATAATGCTCAAAGCATTTGCTGCGTGTGTTCTAGGGGGAATTGGGAATATCAGAGGAGCAATTGTTGGAGGCTTGATCCTCGGTTTGGTAGAGGTCTTTGCCGTGGGGTATATAAGTTCAGCGCTTCGAGACATAATATCATTTGCTGTGTTGGTAATCGTTCTTCTAATTAGGCCAAGCGGATTACTCGGGGGTCGGACGGAAGTTGCGGTATGAAGAAATTGCTACAAATTCGTCCCAGATTACCTGAGTTCTGGCTCAGCGATGGCATATACCCAGTGCTCATCTTGGTCATCATGTCAATTGGGATACTCATTTTTACGACGAATGCATATTTTATTACAATAGCGACTTTAGCACTAATCTACTTCATTGCTGCTCTTGGCTACAATCTTGTGCTGACACATGCAGGACTGTTTCATTTCGGATTTGCTTGTCACTTTGCAATAGGTGGATACATAGGAGCTATATTGTTAGTCAAATTTGGATTTGAATTCATACCCACCTTGTTGATTGTCCTCTTGATAACGGGTCTCACAACATTATTAATGGCGCTACCAGTCTTACGTTTTGCAGGTGATTATCTGGCTGTTGTTACTCTTGCACTTGCGGAGATTGTTCGCCAAGTACTGATCAATTGGCAGTCGGTAACAAATGGAAGTTTGGGCATTTCTGGTATTCCAACGCCAAATTTCTTTGGATTCACAAGCATCCAGACCAATTATCTTTTTATCATTACTGTTGGTGTCGCTATTTTGGCCCTTTTTGCTTACCAAACAATAGTCACCTCCCGGTTTGGGCTTATCTGGGAGGCCATACGCCTCAATCAGGATGCTGCTTTAGCCTCGGGGCTGCGAATATATAATCAGAGGTTAGTGATCCTCGTAGTCTCATCGCTTTTCGCGGGAGTCGCGGGCTTAATCTATGCGCATTATGCGACTATAGTTGATCCCTCTATGTCCAGTGTAGATGTGACCATTCTGTTGATGATAATCGTAATCCTCGGAGCGAACAACTGGTTAGGTATACTCTTGGCCTGCATTGTATTTACGGCACTTCCACAATTCCTATTAAGCCTAAATATATATCGGCAACTGTTCCTTGGACTTTTTTTAGTTTTCATCATGAACTTGCAACCGGGAGGCTTGTCATTTATTAAGAGGCGAATGTATGCACGCATTCAGCGTAAACCAAGCGGAAGCAACAAGGAAGAACAATCCTGGCATATTTCATCCATAGACTCGCTACCGACAAAAGTGCATATTACAAAAGAGCCTATAAAGGACTACTTTGCATTGGATGTTCGTGGTTTGACTAAGAAATACGGGGGTGTGGTGGCGGTCGATCAATTGTCGATGCAGGTCCCAGTAGGGGCTTTATATGGCATTATTGGTCCCAATGGGGCAGGTAAGACGACATTGTTCAATCTTGTGAGTGGTTTCATTAAGCCGGACGATGGCAGTATCTATATCCTGGATCATGAAGTTACAAAATGGGAACCCTGGCGTATTTCACGTATAGGTGTTGGGAGGACATTCCAAAACCTAAAAATATTCGACACACTAAGTGTTTTGGATAATGTACTTGTATCAGCGAGCTTGCGATCTCTAAACAAACCGATAGATAGAGATGATTGGGTACAAACGGCCAAGAAGGCATACGAAGCTCTGGAATTCGTAGGCTTAGAGAAATATTCGACGCTTTCCGGTGGTAGCCTACCACATGGAGACCAGCGCAGATTAGAGATCGCACGGGCGATAGTTAGTCAGCCGAGGCTCTTATTATTGGATGAACCTGCAGCAGGTCTGAATCCTGTGGAATTGGAAAATCTTAAAAGACTCGTTAAGTCGATTCAAAACTCCGGAGTCACTGTTGTTTGTATCGAACACAATATGCGCTTTATCCTACAAATCGCTGATATGGTTTTTGTCATGGCGGAAGGAAGGTGTCTGCTTGTGGATCAACCTGAAAAGGTCGCACATGATTCAAAGGTAATTGAAGCCTATCTTGGCAGGAGAGCAATCAGTGTTGCGAGTTGAAGGACTTGAAGTTAGTTATGGAACATTGCAGGTATTATGGGGTATAAACCTTGAAGTTAATCAAGGGGAAATCGTAGCACTAATCGGTGCGAATGGTGCTGGGAAAACTACTCTCTTGAAGAGCTGCGTAGGTCAACTACGAACGAAAGCGGGCAGGATCCTTTTTCAAGATAAAGATATTACTAACATGCCTACACAGAAGATCGTCCGGATGGGTCTAGGCTTGGTTCCAGAAGGTAGGCATGTTTTTCCAGATCTTACTGTCCAAGAGAACCTTGATGTGGCAAGGTATGGAGCCCAAAACGAACAATTGGCAAACTTTGGCATGGAAATGGCATTTGAATTGTTTCCAAGGCTCTTTGAACGAAAATTTCAGAAGGCTGGGTCATTATCTGGGGGAGAACAACAAATGATGGCAGTGGCTCGCGCTCTAGTAAGTCAACCACAATTATTGTTAATGGATGAACCCTCTCTAGGATTAGCCCCTATTTTGGTGGACGATCTGTTTGAGCTTATACGAAAGATTAATGAACGCGGTGTAACAATCTTTCTTGTTGAGCAGAATGCTTTCCTTGCATTGGAATTTTCGGATAGAACTTACATCCTTCAGGACGGGAAGATTTTCACAGAAGGTCTTTCTGTCGAATTGTTGAACTCCGACACAATACGTGAGGCTTATCTGGGTGGAGTATTAGAAGCAAAGGATAACAACATATCCAATTCCTCGGGTTATACTCAACCATTCAGTAGGAACTAATTATGAAACACTGTATACTCTGCAAGGTCACCGATAAATTTAAGGCTAAATTAAAGGAGGTCAGCTATCTGATAAATTCGAACAAGCTGGTTAAATCCATTCATTATCCAAAACACATATCGGGATCTGCATTTTAATGTTTTCTGGAGGGTTAGGATCATGACTATTTTATTGAATCTTGGCGGGACTATTACCCTGTCTTATGTAGATAGAGAAGAAACTGACGTTGGGGTCGATGGAATACTCAGTGCTGAGATACCAGTGATTAACATCTCTCCAACACAGAGTCACGGCTATGAGTGGGATCACCTCCGACTCCTACGGCAAAACTTGCTCGAAGAATGGCGTAAAGGTGAGTCATGTTTCATCGTATCAGTGGGAACCGATGCACTGCAAGAAGTTGCCTATTTTCTACGATTGGTCGCACCACCTAAGGTTGGAATTGCAGTCGTTGGTGCTCTTCGAGCACGATCGGATCCAGAAAGTGATGGTCCCGGATCATTACGACTTGCGGACGATTGGTTAAGGCAGGCTTGTTGCGAAGGTGTGGTTGTTAGTTGTGATTGGCAGCTACTCAGGACCCCGATGGTTGACAAGATTCGCGACAAAGCATGGCACTTCCAACCATGGATACATGACACTGACGGCCTTACGAGATGGGTACTAGATACTGAGTCTGAACTTGTAGAACGACAACCACGTATACCTATTCTGACCGTTGGTATTGCCACTAGTAAATGGTTGCAGGATATATTGGAAAGCCGCTCATTTGATGGAGTCGTAATTCAAGCTTATACAGGCGGCGATGTTCCTCCCCCTATCGTCAATTCAATCCATCAACTAGTATTGGATAATATTCCCGTTGTGATCGCGTCAAGGTCGCGCCCAGGCATGATAGAACCTTGGTATCCTACGCTGCTGGGTACATCAGGCAACCTATTATCTGGCGGTGTGCTAGGAGCTGGCTGGCTTGACGGGAACCGTGCTCGTATACGGCTTATGATAGCTCTTTCAACGAGACCAAGCGTCCCAATTAAAGATGTTTTCCAACTAGCAGATACATCATAATTAGATAATAAAAAAATTTATTATACCTAAAAAAAGCTTCCAACTCGGGAGTCAATCTCGAGTCTATGGTAGGGAACTAAACAGCCCAGGAAGGAAGATTCGTTTCCTCAAATTACTCTTATTTACAGTCCTAGCTACCACAGATATATGATGTTAATATGTGTGATTAATGTCCAATCAATGAACTAGAGACTTCTCATAGGTTTCGAGATCTGCGTAGCAGAGTTTTAGAATCTAGTTTCGTATAGTTGAAGTCACAGAAAAGGAGATATCATGTCCAAAGCAGCACAATTTCGAAAACTTATTAAAGAGGTTCCTTTCCTTATCATGCCAGGTGTATATGATTGCCTAACTGCCAAGATAGTGGAGAATAACGGTTTTCCGGCGATATGGCTGGGAGATGGGACTATATCAGTCAGTGTATTGGGTCAACCCGATTTCGGGATCCTATCAGTGCCTGAGATAATTGGTAGGGCACGAGACATTTGTAATGCAGTTAAAATCCCTGCGATAGTGGACATAGCAACAGGAGGTGGTGGTCCAATTAATGTGCAGGGAGCAGTCCGAGCTGTTGAAGCTCTTGACGCTGCTGGTGTGTTCTTTGAAGATCAGCAATGGCCAAAAAAATGTGGCCATATCGAAGGTAGGAAACTCATCCCTTTGGAAGAGATGGTATCCAAGGTGAGAGCTGCAGTCGATGTGCGTAATGATCCAGATTTCCTAATAGTGGCTCGTACAGATGCGAGAAGATCAGAGGGACTGGATGGGGCATTAGAGCGATTGCATGCGTACCATAATGCTGGGGCGGATATTGGATTCATTGACGCCTTAGAGTCCATGGAAGATCTCGAGCAAGCAGCTAATAAGCTCCAATTTCCCCTGATGGTAAACATGCTTGAGGGAGGAAAGACGCCATACTTATCGGCTCATGAACTTGAGAAGCTGGGATACAAGATTGGTCTTTGGCCCGAAACACTGCTCTATGCGGGATTCAGGGCAATGATGAATGTAGCTCGGGAACTTAAGGAGACTGGAACAGTGAGCGCAGAAAGTCGCATTAGTATGGCTGACTTCGTCGAACTCAGCGAATTTTTAGGTTTGCGACAGCTTTACGCGCTTGAAAAACGCTACGCTGTTGTATCGTGAGATGCTTTGGCTTTACATATTGATAACGTAACTACTCAGCCAGCTGAGACGAAAGAAGGTAGATAAGGCGTACCTGCGAGAGCCAATCGCAACACAGCCAGAACTTGCTGCCCATTCTTGCGGGCGGTTGAAATGTAGTCGCGGATCTGGCAGAACAGGTCGCCGCCTTCTTTGGAGCGAAAACAACCGGATATTTTTTGCTTCACTTTCATCATGCGGATATCGCGTTCCGCCTGATTGTTGTCAAATGGAACCTTAAAATCGTACATGAAAGCCAGCACAGACTCTTTGTGGCCCTGGAACTCATCCAGCAGGTTCGTGGCCGGGCTCTGTTTGATCCGCCCCCGCTTTTTCGGCTGATCTTCTAGCCGTTCCGGTGGGGCATTGGCCCGCAAACCCTGTTCCACTATACGATCGTAGCGGTGTTCGAAGGTGATCAGCTGATCGGAGGTCAGGCAAGTCAGGGAGACCTGCCGGGCGGTATCCACCGCTTCTTTCATTTCCATCAGCAGATCGGCCAATCTGGTCACCCAGGCTTGTGGGTAGCGTTCTTCCAGGAACTTCAACCTGCGTAAGTGATGAGCATTGCACAGCCCATGCAGGACAGGATACTTGAAGTAGGACTTCCAGCCATCATGAATGGCACGGCCTTTCAGACCAGGCAAGATCCCGATCGCAGCCATCGCTGGTTGCCCCCGCCGGGTATGCATCGCATAGTAGGTCAGCAGTGCAGTACTCGCTGAATGCAACCAACCCAGCTTGCCTTCGACCCGTGCTCCGGTTTCATCAAAATGCACCGTCTCTTCCTTCTCGGTCAGATGCTTCTTGATGGCTACGTTGCCCGGCTCGACCTGTTCAGCAACTTCCTAGCAGGCTTCCAGAATGATCCCTTCAGACAGCGCCTGCCCATATAACGCATCGAAAATCTCACCGGTCCGCTCCAGGGGCAGTAACTGATACTGGTTGAAGTAGACCGCCTGGGCTTTGACCTCCGGCCCATATTGCACCGGCTGGGTGACACCTTCAGGAAAATCCGCCTTGCTGATCTCACCACAGTGCGGACAGCGCTTGATCTCGGCTTGATGCTCTGTCACTTCTATGTGGACTTTTGGTACATCAAACACTTGCCGCTTTTCGATCCAACTGGCTTCCACTTCTTCCAACGACCTGTGACAGTGATGACAACGGCTCACACGATGGACTTCTTCCCGGTCTGGATGCTCAACAGCTCTGAGTGTATGTCCTGCATGACCCGGCTGCCCCCCGCTTTTCCTTCTGTGGCGTTTACGCAGGCTCTTCGGTGCAGGTTTGTTGTATCCGTCACTGGAGGGCGGCTTACCACTGTTGCTGCTGTTCTTGGCTAGCCGATCTTCTAAAGCTTGCATTCTAGCTGCCAGGAGTTTGAAATTGTCGGTCAGCTTGCGAACCAACTCTACTACCGCCTCTTCTCCCTGCTGAAGGGCTCGTCTCACGTCTTCGTCGTTCGGGAGCTGATAGGGTTCCATGACCTTCATTATCCATTATTAGTCCCGGTTATACTAGAATCATTCCTCCTTATCTTTTAATGACTTTTGACTCAATTTATGGCTGAGTAGTTACGATAATTTTTATTTGAGAATTGGTCAATATGAATATCGTGGACATTATAACCACGGACCTGATCGGTTATATTAATCGCATATGGAAAATTAGATTTATATTATTTGAAGCCAATGAGTACGAGCGGTCCATATTTCTAGCGTGTGGCACCAAACATCAATTATGTAATGATGGATAAAGAGGTCAGTGGAGTTAATACATGTTGCCATTGTACTCCTCTCAAATTGCTTAGGATCACAATCGAAATGCAATAGATTTTCATAATTGAATAGATCCAATTTTACGATGGAAGGATTTGAGAGAAGTTGTATTGTTTTATATTCCTGTATGGATATAAGCGAGTTGTTCTTAGAATGGTGAGAACAATAATATAGAGGTGAGATAAAGATGGCCCAATTCAACCATTTCATCTCGGCCATTGATTCGCACACTGCCGGGGAACCGACTCGTATCATTATTAGTGGGTTACCTCCCATTCACGGTGCAACTATGGCTGAGAAGTGGCGATATGTCATTAAGAACATGGACGATTTGCGCCGCGCCATAATACTAGAGCCACGAGGACACCGAAACATGTTCGGTGCGATCCTAACATCACCATGCAGGTCTGAGGCAGATTTCGGTCTTATATTTATGGACAGCGGCGGTTTCCTAACCATGTGCGGCCATGGGACTATTGGAACAGTGATGGTACTACTCGAGATGGGAATGATCGAGCCCAAGGAGCCGGAGACAGTCGTAGTCTTTGACACACCAGCAGGTCTCGTCGAGGCACATGCTGTTATTGAGGATGGTAGAGCAAAGCTCGCTTGGATCGAAAACGTACCATCATTCCTTATAAAAGATGATGTCCCAGTCGATGTTGAAGGGCTTGGCCAAATCAACCTTGATATAGCATTTGGCGGTAACTTTTTCGCCCTGGTGTCCTCGGATCAGATTGGGGTAACAATCGAGACCTGTAATCTGAAGGAGTTAGTGGACATCGGTCTGCGTATCCGGACAGCTGTAAACCAACAGGTCTCAGTCCAACACCCTATTGAGAAGCATATTGACAAGGTGGAATTAGTTGAGATTACAGGTCCGCCTGTTCACCCCGAAGCGCATGCGCGAAACATTGTAATCTTTGGTGAGGGGTCCGTGGATCGGTCGCCCTGTGGCACAGGCACCAGTGCAAAGATGGCAACATTGTATGCTAAAGGTGCGCTCAAGCTCGGAGCGCCGTTTATACACGAGAGCGTCATTGGTACGCTATTCAACTGCGATCTCATCCGTGAGATAGACGTAGGAGGCTTTAAAGCTGTAGTACCACGAATCAGGTGCTGTGCATACATCACTGGTATCCACCAATTTGTGATAGATCCGAATGACCCTATGAAGTATGGCTTCTTCGTCTGATTGTTTAAACGGGTCTTAAATAAGACTTCGATTGGACAAATTGCTCTTGGAGTAGATTGCTCCTATAAGCGTACATTGTTGGTTTGCAAGGAGAGGAGTAAAGAGTAATATATGATGCGATCGTTCATAATTTACCTCTCCAGGGCTCATTGAGCTCGTCGTTTTGTCTCCGAATCGGATATTGCTCGCAGAGTTGCATCTCGCTTTATTGCTGGCGAAACATTAGATGATGCAATTAAAAAGGTCCATACCCTTAATCAACGCTGATTCTACGTTTCCTTGGATCACCTGGAGGAGAAAGTTAAAAATGAGAAGGATACCATAATAGCAATTAACGATTATATCGAATCGCTTGCAAAGATTAAAGATGAATAATTGAAATCTACCGATGATTAGCAGTGTCAAGAGGTGATTTTTTTGATAGAAAGCTGAAAATCTTGTACCTTAAAAATTGAGCATAAAGGAATCTTCTCCCTACCCAGCACCGGGTTTGGATTGGCACAGGCTGACAAAAGAACTGCGACGGAAGGATTGCAAGATCAGATGTTCAAATTGAGTTCAGGCAAGCGCCCAGCACTTCTTCCACGGAAGCGATGGGACGATTTCCCTGACGCTTGATACAGTCAATCTCCTGACCGATCTTCAAACGCATGAGGCCATAGCGGACGAACTGGCGTGAGGTCAGGCCGCCACGTTGGGCATCGTTTAGTTTCCAGGACCAGATCATCAGCTTGGAAGCGACCATATCCGGGTCGGCTCTGCGATCGGCAGCACGTTCGGTGAGCACGTGCCAGACTGCCACCAGTAAGCGGCGAGCAATTGCGACAATGGCTTTATTAGCCGACATGCGGTGGGAAAGCTTCTGGTATTGCTCCCGCCAATAGGGACTTGAAGTGATCGCAACCCAGGCTGCTTCAACCAGAGCATAGCGCAGTTCCTTGCGTCCCTGTTTGGTGATGTGTCCGGAATAATTCGTTTCACCGCTTTGATGCAGACTGGCACCCAGGCCGCTGTATCCAACCAGTTGTTTGGAGGTTGGGAAACGCTGAATATCTCCAACGGCAGAAAGGATGGTCATGACGACGATCAGCCCAAAGCCGGGCAGCTGCACCAAGTAGGGAAAGGCCTCTTTCCAGGGATCACAGCAGCTTAGCCGGGCCAGTTCCGCATCGACGGCTTTGACCTCGAGCTCCAGGAATTCCAACAGCGCCAGGTTTTGTTGGAGGCGCAGCTTCTCCACCGGGGATAGCGATAAGCTTTTACACAAATCCTGGTTCTTGTCGGCAAAAGCACCCCCTTCCGGGAGGCTCAGATTGTGGCGATGGGCCAGGCTATGCAGCCGGTTACGGGTCATGGTGCGCATCTGGATCAAACGCCGCCGATGGGCGACTAGGGTCCGTAATTCCCGCACAGGCTCCGGAGGCACCCACACTTCTGGAATTAGTCCACCTGCCAACAAACGGACCAGGCGGAAAACATCCTGCTTGTCGGTCTTGACCCGGGCGTTGGCGATCAGCTTGACAGTCAGGGGATGCGCCACCACCACTTTTCCGGCCACAGCCGCCGTGATGTCATACAGATCCCAGGTGTTGGTACTGGCTTCGATCACCAGACAATCCTGTTGGGTGAGGTTCTCTTTGGCCCATTGTGAATATCGCTCTATGTCCATTCTGTGGGCTGGTAGCACGATCTCGAGCTGCGCATTCAGTCCGCCCACCACCACATAATGTTTATGGGCATCGATAGCAAGATATCTTTCAAAAGTACTTGATTTTTTTGGGTCAGTCATGGCTACAATCATTAATCTTAAATTTTAATTTCATAAGAGAGGATATCATGTTTAGGTCTTTTTTCATCTACCTTTCGAAGGCTTCATGGGCGCAGCGGCTGGTCACTGGCTGGAAGTTTGCATGGCGGGCAGCCAGTCGGTTTGTTGCAGGAAATACCATACAGGATGCAATCAATGCTGTTGTTGAACTCAATGCGAAAGGGATTAATGCCACGCTGGATCATCTGGGGGAAAGCACTTCGACACGAGAGGAGGCAGTGAAGGCTGCTGACGAGATAATCGAGTTATTAGAAGAAATCAATAAAAGAAATGTGCGTGCTAATGTTTCGGTAAAGCTGACCCAAATTGGTCTTGCCCTGGATGAACGTTTGTGTGCCCAGAACTTGGAACGGATACTTACCTGTGCGAAAAAGAACAATAATTTTGTACGTGTTGACATGGAAGATACACCATTTACCGATCAAACTTTGCAGATATTCCGTGAAATGAGAGCCAAGGGCTACGAGAATACCGGTGTGGTTGTTCAATCCTATCTCTATCGTACTGAGAAGGATACTAGAGAATTGATAAAAACCGGAACGCGCTTCCGGTTGGTCAAAGGCGCATATAAAGAACCGGGTGATCTTGCTTTCCCCAAAAAAGCAGATGTGAATGCAAATTTCGATTTGCTGACACAGATAATGATAGAGGGATCTAGCGCTTTCGGGTCACCCATCCTGAGCGCGGACGGGCGGATCCCACCTATTCCTGCCATTGGTTCACACGACCCCAAGCGCCTTGCGTTTGCTAAAGCCTGCGTGGAAAAAGTCGGTCTACCAAAGCAGGCGATTGAGCTCCAGATGCTGTATGGCATTCGTCGTGATCTGCAGGAAGCATGCGTTGGCGAGGGTTATCCCGTACGGGTTTATATACCTTATGGTACTCACTGGTATCCTTACTTCATGCGCCGCCTTGCAGAACGACCAGCAAATGTCTGGTTTTTTATATCGAATTACTTCAGAAAATAAACCCTGAATTGTACAAGCAGATAGGGACGGGCGAATGCTCGTCCCAATGGTTTTTATGCTAGATCTTAGCCATGGTAGATGAAGAATACTCTCTCGCCCTTGTAACCGGCGCAGCACACCGTCTCGGACGTGCCTTTGCTTTGAGTTTGGCACAATTGGGATACGCTATCCTGCTTCATTACCGTACATCTGAAAAGCAGGTAGAGCAAGCAGCGGCCGATCTTAGATCGGTGGGTGTACCCGTTTACCAATTTGGTGCTGACCTCACCATGCCGCGGCGGGGGAGGCGCAGGGGGAAAAGTAGGGGAGGCCATCGGGGGAGGCGGATTCAGCGATTCCCGACTGTTCTTATCCACCTCATCCGTGTCGATGGGTGCTCATCAGTGGCTGCTTCCCCATTCTTTCTGCAAGTGAGTGAAGTCCCCTTACTTTTGTAATAGGTTTTTGTTTAGGAAGATGTCAGGTAACACAAAAACTATCTTTAGGTTGGACTCGTTAGACTTGGCTCGTATGTGATTACCCCAATCCGTCCTTAAGCGGCTTTATACTTCGGTCTGACCACGCTGTTGGACATAAACGGGGCCAGGCTGTGGATGCAGAGGCGTGTCTCTAAGAAATCTGGTAAGTGTTCGACGTGGGTTTCGGGGATGTCGCCCAAGCATCCGTTGTTGGCCCACTCTAGAGTCGCAATACGTGACAATAAGAATGTTTCGGGCTCTCGACAATGATACAAAAAGAAGCCTTCGTTCGTCACCTAGGCCAGGCTCATTTGTTTGACGGCCAGGGATATGTTCGTCCTCTGCGGCCATCACAATAACCGCATTCGCAGTTAAACCCTTAGCCTTATGCATTGTCAATACATTCACGAAGCCAGGTGTGAGGTCGGGCTCTATGTCGAGGTTTGCCGACTGCAGAGAGACAAGAAGATCCTCAAGCGATTGAGCCGCAGTCATGGATGCGACGCCCGTTAAATACTGCTTGATATGATCCGTTTCGGGGTTGCCGGGAATGATTATATCGACTGCTTGTGATATGAAATCTAGGATATCCAAATCAGATTCGGGTACGGCCGGATCAAGCGGTCGGATTTGGTCGATTAGGTGTCGTGCAGTGTTTACTTCAGCCTGCACGATTCCTCCGAAACGTGGCAATCGGGTTGGGTCTTCTGCAATCTGATTGATAACTTGAAAAAATGTTAATCCACTTCGGCGGGCAATGTCATAAATGGCTGATATGGCCACTTGCCCCAGTCCATTCCTACGAATCCTTAGGAAGGAGGTCCAAGAAAGATGATCTTCTGGGCTATTAACAAGGCGGAGAATCGATAAAACTTCCCTTCCGCAATTCTCTTCTAAAGGGGTTGACTCGTCCGAAGCGGTAGCCATGGGAAGGCCGATTGTCTCGAATGCCTCACGGAGGACGCGAGAAAAAGAACCCCTCGTATCTACACGGAGTAGGATTAGGATGCTCTCTGGAGGAATATGGTCGGTCTCAACGAGCTGTTTACAGAGATTGGCAATATTGCTAGCTTCTTCATTCTCATTGGCAAACTGCAAGAGTGCAACCTCACCACGGGGTCGACCTGCTTCCGGCTGCGTATTTTTAGGAATTCTCTGAGGGTCAAGTTCCGCGACGAACTCTGCTAAGCGAAGTATCTCGGAGTCGCATCGTTTGCAGACATGAAGGGGAAGGTCTATAGAACCTGCGAATTCCTCGGGGAAGCTACGGATGCCTTGAGGATGGGCTTTCCTAAATCCATAGATACTCTGATCGTCATCTCCCGCGACATAAACCTGAGCGCCATGGTTAGCAATCGCTTTTATGATCGCGAGGTCGCAACGATTGAGATCCTGGTATTCGTCTACAAGGAGGTGTCTTATTGGAGCATCAAGCAAAAAATCCTGCAACTGTTCAAGAGCACGTTTAAGCTGGTATACCAGTTCAGACCGTAGTGTATAACCATAGATAGTTCTATGTTGCTGCCATGCGCCGATGAAATGTGGGTCCGGGGCGTATTCGCCTTGTTCAACCGCAAGAGTCTCCCAATCAGACGAAAGCTGGAGAAATAGATCATTGGCATCATCGATGCGGGGCAAGCCTAATAGTGTTTTAAGATCTTCAAGTATGATATTACGTTGCTCCCAATCATCAGCTATACGGAGAGGCTGTGGGAGGGCTGATAGACGTCTTGCATTTCGAAGTAACTGACGCAAGGCGAATGAGTGGAGGGTAGAAATTCGTGGTAATTCCTGCCCAGGTAGGTCAGAAGCCACTCTTTCCATAAGCTCATGGGCAGCAGCCCGAGTAAAAGTGAGCGCAACGATCTCCGAGGCAGGAATTCCTTGGTCCTCAATGAGAAATTGCATGTGTCGGCTCATAACAAGCGTCTTCCCAGTTCCGGGACCGGCGAGAAGGCGCGCGTGCGAGCCTATACTTGATGCTGCACTACGTTGTTCTGGTGTGAGGCCATCATCCCATGGCATTTTTGTAAATCCTCTGTTCAAGTTATTGCATATAAAACTGCTGAACGCGTGGTTAAACTGATAGCATAGCGCCTTGAATAAAGACTGCCTAATATCCTAAAAACGGTTCGCGGTCTTAGGTTATAAAGACGATGGGAAATTATAGCATCGGTTGAGTGGTACAGCCCATGTAGATGTTTCTATGGGGCATTTCCCTGCTCTATTGGGCCCCAACCCAACATCTGTGTCACCAGGGGCCACAAGGGATTAGCATACTACCGCCCTGCTCATAGAATCACCTTTGCTCTCCAGTTCGAGAAAGTATACCCCTCTGCGGCGCTACAGGAGA
>Ga0187878_1001562_pt1 | contig 22006 bp, 17 predicted proteins | sample June2016WEW_17_1_FD_132979 | JGI IMG/M metagenome (GOLD analysis project Ga0187878, IMG submission 132979) | Peatland microbial communities from SPRUCE experiment site at the Marcell Experimental Forest, Minnesota, USA - June2016WEW_17_150 | ecosystem: Environmental > Terrestrial > Soil >...
GGACCTTTACCGACACCGGCATATACGTACTGTCTGCCAAGCTTGAGATCGAGGTGATTGAACAGGTTCGTTCCTTTGACATAAATATTGTAAAACCTGTAGTGGAAGCCTTTATCGATCCTGTTCATCACGTCCTCATCAGTTTGTATCATAGTGTTGAAGGACCACTTGTCTTTGTTCACATCCAGAAACAGGTCCTGGTATCCTTGAATGTGCGTGGTCTTATTGGATGAAGGATCGTTTATACTGTCCAATCTCTGCCAGCTGTAAAAATAAGTGCTGAAACGCAGGTTTAAGGTCTGAGAATTTAGAATACCGGCTGAAAAAATTAAAATAAGAGCAGTAAGTATTTTTTGTTTCATGTGATTACATTTAAACCTTATAAAATTTTCGTGGAAGGGTCTATTGCAAAAAATAGAATTTATTGTCATTCCTGCGTAAAGCAGGAATGACAATGGTAGTTCTGCTATTTTGAGACAGCCCCTTTCACCAGACCTAAAATTACTTTGTTATGTTAGGATCAGTATGCTTTATCTGAGCCCAATAAGTATCATAGTTGAAATCTTTGTAGTTCGGACTGTCAGGATTATGGCATGTTTTACAGAAAGCTTCGCCGTCAGTGTGAATGATCAGTCCGGCATCTAAAGATTTCTGCTTGTCCTTCATGATGGTCAGGCTTTTATAATCCGAACCGGGACCATGGCAGGTCTCACATTGCACACCCTGAGTTTTATCGAACGTTTCGTCAAGTTCTGCAGGATCTATGTCTTTCCCCAGTACATGACATTTTACACACTGCGGTGTTTCGGCGGCAGGGGTAGAATATCCCTTATCCTGCGCTATCTTGTCGGCAGCCGGAGTCTGCAGGTTCACGAATGCCTTGGAGTGTTTGGAATCCTGCCATATCTCAAACTGTTTTCCTTTTGCATCTCCCTTGTGGCAAATTGCGCATTTACCTGCACCCTCGTATTTGTGTCCGTCGGAAATATCGGTGGGAGCATTTGTATATGCGGTAAATAATACAAAGCTTATAAAAAAGATAAACAGTGCGGGAATATAAAGTTTTTTGTTCATCGTATTATGGTTTTGTTTAAAGTTTAAGGTTAATTAAATATAATAAAATTTTATCAAACTTTTATACTGTAAAAATATTTTATTGTTTTTTTTCTGTCTTCCTGAGCTTGAAATAAAGCGCCAGGATAAGGATAGTGATCAATATTGTAGAAACGCCGAGCCCGTAACGCCTGAAATAATAATCTTTGACCGCTTCCTCACCGGTGATCTTTGCTTTATTGGTTATCTTGAATCCTTCGTTTATGGATTCTTTGAACTTGTTCAGATCGGAGTAATGGACTATATTCCGGGTCGTTATCAGGACTTTCTTAATATCATTATAACTGAATTTTGCGTCACTCACATCCATGCCTTTTTGTTCTGCATTCTGGATCGCGTTTCCGGCAATGTCTACATCCCTGTTGAGGCTGTCAATCATGGATTCCATCACGGATGCAGTCTGGTATCCCCTGTCCTGGGGCTGTGTGTGGCATTTTATGCAAACGGATCTTTTTCCGGTTCCCAGCATATCATCGGTCGGATGTACAATTCCGTGGTTGCTGTGGCAAACAGTACACTCTCCCAGATTTTTTTGTTCGAAAGCATCTTTATGCGGACTATCGGAGAACATCTGTGCATTTAGAGCGTGGCACACCCCGCAAACTTTCGTCACAGAATTAACATCGGGAGGCGAGGCACCGTGGTCACCATGGCATCTGTTGCATGAAGGAGCGCTGTTATCGCCTTTTTCGAGAAGCGCTATACCGTGAACGCTTGTTTTGTATTTTTCATACTGATCGGTCGGGATATTGTATTCCTTCATATAATTGGCATCGCCGTGGCATTTATTGCATGTCTGGGGAATATTTGTCGGGTAAACTCTCGATTTCGGATCTTTCACATGCTTGATATCATGATTTCCATGACAGGATGCGCAGTTAGCGACTTTGCTGTCACCCTTGAATATCCTTTGCCCGTGAATAGAGGTCTTATATTTATCTAACTGGTCAATCGCCAGGCCGGGGTCGTAAGATTTCATATAAGCCGCGTTGCTGTGACAGCTGCCGCATGTGTTGACAATATTTGCACCGTTCACTTTAGAGGACGGGCTTTTAACCGGTACTATATTATGAATTCCGTGGCAGACGATGCAGCTGCTAATGATGATTCCCTTGCCTGTGGAAGATTCGCCGTGAGCACTGCTTAACAGTGTATTGTATTCATTGCTGTGGCATTTGGAACAGATCTTCAATATCTGTGAGCCTTTGGGAATACCTATGAACCCTTTTTCTTTGCTCATTGATTTATCCATATCATCGCTCGAAGCATCGCCTCCGTGGCACGCAGAACAAAATATTCCTTTATGGAAATGTACATCTACCTTGAACATGTCTGCTGGTGCTTTGAATTTTCCGTCGAGCTGAAGATGGCAATTATAGCACTGGTCTTTCGATTGCGGAGTCTCCTGTGATATGAGTGAATTCAGAGTCAGGACCTTGATCAATAGAACTATCCCTAATATGATGACAATCTTATTTATAGAATTATTCAATATTATTTTATTACAGTTCACCTCAACCTCCCCACCAGTTTGCGATTATCGACATAACTACTATGAATATAATAACAAAGACGCCGAAATATGTAAGCCAGAACCTTTTAACACCTTCGGGTTTTTTTCTATCCCAGAATGGCACGAGGAACCAGAATAGACCGGCTAACGTGAAAAGCATTATTCCTATCACGTCACCGTCTATGCTCAATATCTTTGCGGGAATGTACTTCAATGTCTGGAACATAAACAGGAAATACCATTCGGGTTTAATACCGGCAGGTGCGGGTGCAAGTTCATCGGCTTTCTTGCCAAGCTCCCACGGGAAAAATACCGCAAGTATTGCCAGAACATTGATGATTATAAGCCATATCAAAAGGTCGCGCATTAAAAAATTCGGGAAGAACGGTATGTGCTTTTTTGTTCCTTCAGGGATCTCATCCCAGTTCTCGGGAACAGCCATTCCCTGTCTCTGGATGAATATCAAATGCATCGAAAGAAATATAATAAATATACCCGGCAGTACTGCAACATGGAATCCGAAGAACCTTGAAAGAGTTGCACCTGTGACGTTCTCACCTCCGCGGAGGAATGTCATTACGAATGTACCCACGAGTGGAAAGGTCTTTGCTATATCGGTACCTACCTTTGTAGCGAAAAGCGAGAGTTCATTCCAGGGGAGCAAATATCCGGTGAACCCGAATGCCATACCAAGTGCAAGCAGAATGAAACCCGAATACCAAGTTAGCTCCCTTGGCCTACGGTAAGCCTTTGTGAAAAAAACGCTGAACATGTGTATGAATGCCGAAAGTATCATGAGATTAGCTGACCAAGAATGGATCGACCTGATCAGCCATCCGAACTTGACCTTAGCGGATATAAACTGTACGCTCTCAAATGCGAGCTCTGCACTGGCTTTATAATAGAGCAAGAGAAGAATACCCGTCACAACCTGAATAACGAATAACAGAAGTGTAATACCTCCGAAGAAATACCAGATGGTTCCCCTGTAAAGCGGAACGTCTTTTTTCTTCATGAAGGAGATAAGGCTGTCGAGCTGGAATCTTCCGTTCAGCCATTCATAAGTGTTTTTAAGTATAGATCTTTTTTTCATTCAGCCTTTTTAATTAGGTTGAAATAAATATTTCACCTGCCTGAACTATGACCTTGTAAGGTGTCAACGGTGCGGGCGGCGGTCCGCTGATGTTCTTTCCATTTAAGTCATATCTGCCGTTATGGCATGCGCACCAAATTAGCTTTTCATCGTTCTTGTATTGCACCGTGCATTCCAGATGGGTACACGTAGCATTATACGCTTTTAATTCTCCGCTCTCGGTTTTTATCAGGATACCGGGTGTGTTTCCCACTTTGAACATTTTGCTGGAGTTTTTGGGAATATCATCATCCTTGCCAAGGTCGAGATTCTTAACATCTACTTCCGGGGCTTTAGGAGGTTCTAAATAATCGAATATAGGATACAATACAGCCCCTGCTAACCCGGCGAATCCGATACCCAGGATATAGTTAAGAAAATCACGCCTGCTTTGCTTTTCCGGAAATAATATGCTTTCAGCCACTGTTTCTTGTTTTGTAAAAAATAAAAATATAAATTTATTTTATTTCTTGCTCTGCAAAAAGTATGTTAAAGAAAAAAATTCCTGCCGCTTGATTATATATCTATTATAACCTTTGACCCGTAACCGGTCATGAATATTTATATGACCTGCCCCGGATCACTACTATTTCACTGTTATTCCGAACAGCAGTAAAATATCTTATTTTATCTTTTTCAGTTGTTTCAGTTTATCCGATAATAATGAGCTCAGCATATCATAGTTATGAACATATATGCTTGGATGTGATGAAATATCGTTAACGATCTTGCGGATTTCAGCCACAAGTTCCTGTCCGTCACTATCGAGTTGAACGTTTTTCATTTCCCTGAGCTGGGCATCTGCCTGGCCCAGGAGTTTGTTAATATCATTCTTCCAGTCCGCTGCAGTTTGTTTATATGAATCATCATGGCATTTCAGGCATATCTGGTTATCGGGTTTAATTACCTTGTCCCCGTCTGCGTGGCAATCTATGCATTTTACGCTCCCTTCTTTCATATAGTCCGGCTGGTTCTTATTCATATAACCGCCGTTATACACGAGGTTTTGCAAATTGTGGCACGCCGCACAGGATTCGTTTGTCTTCCCCTGTGAATGATGACAGCTGTTGCAGCTCTCTTTTGATACTACAAGTTCTCCGTGCTTTTGAGCGTTGGAGTGGCACTTATCGCATGTTAGGCGCTGCTTAACTATGTGCTGGTTATGCGAGAAATTCATGTCGAATATCTTCAAGGATATTTCCTGGATACCCGAATGACAGTTATAACATTCATTGGGAATAAATTCGGCGCTCGATGTGAACTCCGGGAGGTTGGAAGCAGAACCGATTATAGATAGCGCTTTTTTCATCAGACCATAGCTTGCTATTAACAGCTTGTCCGCAAACTGAACATTATGTACTGCTTTCCCCACCTCCACAATTCTTATATTGTGATAGGCATCGTCGAGAGTTGTAAGTGCTTCCTGTTTCTTATCGCTCTTTGTATTATTGACCTGGAAGCTTACGGTCTTATAAATAGAATTTATCGTGTTCAATCTTACAACTGCTGCATCCTGCCACTGTTTCAGAAGCTTATCGTATCCCTTACCGTGGCAGGTCTCACACGAGGTCGGTCTTGCTTTTGATGTATTAATATCTTTTTTATCAACCTCATGGTAAACGTGGCATCCTTTGCAATTGATGCCGTTCATGTACATAACGCTCGGCATCTTATCGACATCATTCCCGCCCTGTCCCGTGAATAAGCTCACCTGGTAGCTGTGCGCGTTCTGGTGGCAGCTCATGCAATCTGGAGGACTTTTGGGATCCAGCTGCTGTATCTTGTGCTGAATAGGTATGTGGCAGTTGAAACATTTTATGCTGTGTTTCGTGATGTGTGTGGTATGAATAAATTTCGTGTCATCGTATTTATCCAATCGTTCCGTTTCGAAATGACACTGGAAGCATCTCTCTTTGCCTACCTCACCGTTGCCGACAACGGTATTCGAATGGCAGGCCAGACAGGAGATATCATTTTTTACAACCTGGCTGTGGTCATAGCGGTAGTTTGCCATTTGTTCTTTAGTCTTCGACTTCCAGTCGTGGCATGTTTTGCAGTCACTTAACTTTTCATATTTATGTTCGGGGTCATCCGATTTCTTAAAGTGGCAGTTAAAACATGTAGATTCGGTGACCTCGATGTGCGAACCCTGTACGATCTGCGAGTGGCAGCTTGTACACTTGAGAGTTTTACCTCTTCTTAATTCCTGCAGGTGATGTTTATGATTGAACTGTATGCCCTTGAAATTGTAGGTCGTATCCTGCAGAGCCTGTCTTTCATGACATCCGGAGCGGGCACATGTGTTATCCGGGATCTCAGCCCACGGTTTTCTTTTCTTATATGACAGCGAAATATAATTTACGATCTGAACGAGCCCGTTCAGTTTGCCGCGAATAGTCCCTGATATGCCCGGCTCGAAATGGCATTCTACACAATCCACTTTATTGTGCGCCGAAATACGCCAGCTCTGGTAGAAAGTTTCCATATAGTGGCAGGTGGGGCAAAAGCTGGGTCTTGATGTATATTCTGCGGCACCGGCAACGAGTATGAGGAACAGTACAATATAGATGCCGGTGAATAACAGGAATCTTTTTAATCCTCTTACTTTCTTAAAAAATCTTTTCTCTTTTTTCCCGGTGTTATCTTGGTTATCCACGTTATAAAAATATAAAGTTTAATTTTTTTTGTTTTCTTTTTCGCTATTCACCGTATTATCTCCGTTTTGTCTTAATATATCATCTCTTTCAGAATCTTTGACATCTGTTTTCACCTCATTCGGGAAATCAGGCTGAGGAAGCGTTTTATCGGTCTTGTTCTCAGAAGGATTTTCCGGCACCGGAGGTTGAGTCTCAATTTCTTTTGGATTCGGAAATTCGGTTACCTCTTTCTCATCCGCTATTTCAGGCTGTTCATCCTGCGATTCTGTTTCTTCCAGCTCGAGCGGGTGCTCCAGTTCCATCTCTTCGCGTGTGAGGTAGCCGGTATACCACGCTTTATTCATCGGGTATACATCCGGGTTATAAATTACGAAATAGAAATGCCAGACAACTATTGCTAGGGAAGCGAGTATCGCTTCATAATAATGTATTGCCGTAGCAATATCCATACCCGAGTTCGAAAGAACGGGCAGGAAAGTATTTTCAAACCAGAGCATTGTCCCCGTGCCTCCCATCACGATCGTACCCCAGACTACAGCCCAGTATTCTGCTTTTTCAATGTAGCTGAACCGGCTGAATTTCGGTCTTGTGCTTGATCTGCCGACATAGTAACTAAAAGTATGAAATAGATCCATCACGTCCGTTTTTTTGAACCAGAGATCTGTTATCAGTTGTCTTCCCCTTTCGGTAAAAATAACATACAGCAGGTGATAAACCGAAACACTGACCATGATCACCGCGGCAATTCTATGAACGGTTCCCCTTAGCTCGAAGAAATTTTCGCCAAAGACAGCCCTTATCCATGTTACCCACAATGCTTCGGGAAATTTGAGCGCAAATCCCGTGATAACAAGAGTGATGAAACTTGTCAGCAGGCAGAAATGCTGCACCCTTTCGTTGAATGTCATTCGTAAATATTTCTTCTCTTTGGTATCGCTCATGCTTTCTCCCCGCTAGCAGGAACACTTTTCTTTTTCAACTTTTTCGTAAAGTCAACGGCGTTATGCAGAACCATTCCACCGATAATAATAAGTATTAAGTATATGTAGAACCTGGTTATCCAGTACAGCAGAGGTGACTGCGATTGCTGGTTGGTCACGTGTATAGGAGTATTGAACAGGGTTTCGGCTGCACCGGGGTGGCACTTGCCGCACGTTTCAGGCAGGTTCTTTTTATTAATGGTCGATAGCGGGTCGTTTGAAGGCCTGATGTTGTGGTTGCCGTGGCAGCTTTCACAGTTAGCCGCCAATTTTGAACCGCCTCTTACAGCTAGACCGTGGAAGCTTCCCAGATACGTATCTGCTCTTCCTGTAGGCAGATTATATTTTCTTACCAGCTCTACCGAAGCGTGGCAGCTCGAACATAACTGCACCAGACCTTTCGAGTTCGATATCAGGTTCGTTTGTTCATCTTTTTTAAGTATCTGATGGTTGCCGTGGCAGTTTGTGCACGTCGGTGCATCGGAATTAGTTTTAGTGCTTATCGACACTTCGTGGACGCTTCCGGTATATTCATTCAATTGTTTCGTGTGGCAGTTTGTCTGACCGCAGGTCTGTGCAATATTTTTCTTGTAAATTCTTGAGGTAGGGTCATCAAATTTTTTCATTTCGTGGCTGCCGTGGCAGTCGGAACATGTGGCTGCATTAAGCTTACCTTCCTGTAAAGCTTTATAGTGATAACTGCTTTTATAATCGCTTATCAGGACCTCTTCGCCTTTATAATTCTTATGTGGCAGTTTACCTTCCTGGTGGCACTTGAGGCAGAGGTCAACCTGGTTTATCTTGGAAAACTCATCCGATGAGCGTACGGACTTGATGGAGTGTTCGCTGTGGCAGTCGACACAAGTTGGTGCGGCTACCGATCTATTTAAAAGTGCCTTGCCGTGAGCTGAGTTTAGAAATTTATCAACAATATCTTTATGACATTTTCCGCAGGTCTCCGGCAGGCGTGTACGGGTAGTTGACGCTTCTGGATCCCCCGGGTTCTGTATCATGTGGTTCCCGTGGCAGTCACTGCAGCCGGCGGCTTCCTTACCGTTCTTCTGGATCGAAGCATGAATGCTTGTCTTATAATCGGCTACAAACTTAGCCGACCCCTTCCCTTCACCGGGGAACAATTTGGAATTTAGATGGCACCTAAGACAGCTTTCGGATTCTATGGACATTTTGCTTGTCAGAATTCGGTGAGAACCGTGACAGTCCGTGCAGGTCGGTGCATTATTGTTCCCGCCTTTAAGGACAGTTTCGTGAATGCTGTTATTGAAGCTCTTTTCATGCTGCCCATGGCACTTTCCGCATGTTTCAGCTACTTCATTCTTGGGAATCGATTTTGCATTATGTCCTCCAGTATGGCAGCTTTCGCATCCCTCTTTTTTCTGAGAGTGTATGCTTGTCCTGTATGCCTGAACGTTCCTGCTCGTGTGGCATTTAAGACAGGCATCGGTCTGTTCTTTAGAAAATTCTTTTGCAGGTTTTATTTCGTGCTTTGAATGGCAATCGGAGCAATTGATCTTACTATGAAGCCCGGTTTCCAATACTTTGATCTTCGCGTCATCGTGGCAGTCTTTGCAATTGACAGGAGCTTTTGTTTTTGTGTGGGGAAGGTCATCGGGGTTATAGTTCAGGTGACAGTCGGTGCAGTCATTTCCGCCGTGAACGGATTTCTTGTAGTTAGAGGAATTTACAAATAATGAGATCTTCCTGCCGTCGTGTTCCATCGTGAGATCGGGATCCTCATGGCACGCAAAACAAACATCGTTGCCTTTGGCGGGGAAGATTTTATATCCCTTAGCGGCAACAGATATTAATACTATAATGACGGCTGCTAGAGAGCCAATATACGTATTTCTTAATAATCCCTTTTTCAATTACTCTCAATATCGAATATCTCGTCCAGTGTTTTGACCAGTTCGCTTAACTTCAGCGGTTCGGATATATATTTTACACGGTTATCAACGAGGTTTTCCGAATCGAGCGAAGGCAGACAGATTATAGGTATCCCGTTGAATTTTCTTTTTAATTTATCTTTTGTATTGTTTTCAATATCCTTATCAATGATAATACAATCTACATTGGAATCGAATTCTTCAAAAAAGTTATCGGTCAGGTCAGTTGCGTTAGTGCACGATACAGCATAGTTTGAAGAACCGATAGATTTTTTTATCAGTCCACAGATACCGGGTTTTAACGAAAAAATGTGAACTTTTATTTCTCTTAACATAAAGGTTTATTAATAAGCTTCAGAACATACTGAATCTCACAATTAATATGCCAATAAAAGAGCAAAAAACTTCATTTTTTAGCGGATTTCCAGCATTTTTCAGGAAATAATCCGGGCTTTTGGGGAGATAATCTACAAAATAGTGGAGATATTTAGACTAATAATTATTTGAATTTTTATGATTTAATTTGAATTCGAATTTTATCTTCCGCTATAAAATTAATTTTATTAAAAATATATATCCAGACATACAGGGCTACATTTCATAGTGTAAATGCTCTATCACTTAATACCTTTATTCCCGTAAATGTTGTGATGTGTAAAGTCTTCTATATCACGGCGAACACGAAGATATTTACCGGGTACGGTTTTGGGGTAGCCCAGACGGCAGGAAAATGCTATCTTCAGTTCTTCGGGAATTTTGAGAATTTTTTTCACCTCGATCTCAACCCCTTCTGAGCTTAGTGTACTCAATATATGCAAGCCGATTCCCAATGAATTAGCCATAAGCCAGATATTTTCCATTAGACAACCAAGGCTCAGGATACCGAGAAAATCACCTTCCGAGGCGGGTGCTCTTTTACCCGGATCGTATAACACGATAAGAAGAGCGGTACTGGTTCTCACAAGTTCTTTCATGAACGGATTTTCTATTTCCTTTGCATCTTCAATTTTAAAATCCGGGTTTCTCATGAACGGAGGAAACATAGTTCCCAGGACACCCACTTTTTTTCTCATAAGCTCTTCTTCAGAAAATGACATTTGTTGATAGTTTTCTTTGATGAAAGTTTCTGATACGGGGAATTTTATATCTCCTATATCTTTAAGAAGCTTTTTATCGTTTACGACTACTATCTCATAGTTCTGCATATTATGAGCTGTCGGTGTCCAGCGGGCGGCTTCAAGTATCTGCTTCAAATCCTCATTGGTTATAGTGCGTTCAGGATCATAAGCAATTCTTGATGACTTTCGTTCCTGTATGAGCTTTAAAAGTTCCTGCATAATATTACTGTTTTTAAAGTTTATAATTTATTTTTATAGATGCAACTCATCATCGTTTGTAACAATTATATTATTTCATCAAGATCATTTTTTTTATTTCACTAAATTTATTGGAGATTAACTTATAAAAATACACCCCACTGCTAATATTGCTTCCTTCAAAATCAACTTTATATGTACCGGCTTTTAATTCTTCATTAAATAAAACCATTACTTCTCTGCCCATGACATCGTATATCATCAACTTTGTATATGAAGGTTTCGGAATTTCGAACTGTATAGTTGTACTTGGATTAAAGGGATTAGGATAGTTCTGGAATAATTTGTATTCGTGAGGTAATTTATTATTCTGATTCGTAACACCAACTAAAGAATCATTCGTATAAACGCCGCCTGTATTTTCAAAACCGCTGCCGTATCCGCCCCAGACAATTATACTGCTTCCTGTCCACACCATTGTATGATATCGCCTGCCATCCGGTGCATTTGTTGTAGAAGTTACTGACCAGCTATCTCTAACAGGGTCATAAATTCCTCCCGTATTTTCATAAACACCGCTGTATCCGCCCCAAATGATCATCTTGCTGCATGTCCCAACTGCTGCAAGTTCATACCTTCCCGACGGCGCATTTATTGTGGAAGTTGCTGTCCAGCTGTTTGTAACCGGGTCATAAACACCTCCTGTATTTATGTAACCATTACTAAATCCGCCCCAGATAATCATTTTGTTCCCTGTCCAGACAGCTATATGAGAGTATCGGGCAGCCGGAGCATTTACGGTGGAAGTTGCAGTCCAGCTGTTTGCAACCGGGTCATAAACACCACCTGTGTTTTCATAACTGCTGATACCCAGTCCGCCCCAAACGATCATTTTGGTTCCTGTCCAGATAGCTGTATGAGAATCACGGGCATCCGGTGCATTTATTGTGGAAGTTGGAGTCCAGCTATCCATTACAGGGTCATAAATACCACCTGTATTTTCATCCTGCACGTTGCTGGAGAATCCACCCCAAACTATCATCTTACTACCGGTCCACACAGCTGTATGCTCCCAGCGGCCTGACGGTGCATTTGTTATGGAAGTTGCTGTCCAGCTATCCGTTACAGGGTCATAAATTCCTCCCGTTCTTTCTAATCCAAAAGTGCTGTTCATTCCACCCCAAATGATCATACCGCTTCCCGTCCAGACGGCTGTGTGTAGTAAACGGGCAACGGGTGCATTGGTTGTGGATGTTGCCGTCCAGCTGTTTGCTATCGGGTCATAAATTCCTCCCGTATTTACATAACTGGTGCCCATTCCGCCCCAAACTATCATTTTACTACCTGTATATACAGCAGTATGCTCTTCACGCGGGGAGGGTGCATTGGTTAAGGATGTCGGTGTCCAGGATTCCTGTGAATGACAAGTTATTGTAGCACTAAGAAATATTAATGTTATAGAACAGCAGGTTTTCAGTTTTATCATTTTCACACTAATCAATAATTAGTGAAACTATCTTGTGATTTAATAATGAGTATAAGTACTTATTCGAAATTAAATTCCTTAATTTTCTTATATAGCGTTTTGCGGTCAATTCCGAGTATCTGAGCTGCTTTAAGTTTATTCCAGTTGTTTTCTTCGAGTACCTTCTTTATGTAAAGACGTTCTATTTCCTTAAGCCCGAGATTATCGATGCTGCTGAACGGGTTTTCAGATGTGTCTGAACTCTGAATAAATTTAAAAGCGTTCACACCGAGCCTGTCATCATCTGAGGATATTGCAGCTCTTTCGAGTATGCTCTCCAGTTCCCTAACGTTGCCTTTCCAATCATTTTTCATCAGAACGTTCAAAGCTTCCGGAGATAATACAAGCTTCCTGTTAAGTTCAGACGAAAGTTTTTTCAGAAAATGATTTGCAAGCAGGGGAATATCATCCCTGCGTTCATTCAGCGGGGGGAGCACCATAGAGACGGTCGAGATCCTGTAGTACAGGTCTTCACGGAATTTTTTTTGCTTGATGTATTCCTTAAGATTCTGGTTCGTAGCGGAAATGAGCCTGACGTCTACTTTTTTTACTTTGTCACTGCCCAGAGGCTTTATTTCCCAGTACTCTATAACGCGGAGCAACTTGGATTGCAGGGTATATGGCATCTCGGCTATCTCATCCAGAAGGAGGGTTCCGCCGTTCGCCTGTTCGAACACACCCTTCTGAGTTTCCACTGCACCCGTGAATGCACCCCTGATATGTCCGAACAGCTCGCTTTCAAGCAGGTTCTCCGGGATAGCGCTGCAATTGATGGCTATGAACGGCCCGTTGCTTCTCGAGCTGTTTTGATGGATCGCTCTTGATACGAGCTCTTTGCCCGTCCCGCTCTGCCCTTCGATAAGAACGTTGACCTTAGATCTCGATAGATTTCGAATGAACTCAAATACATTCTGCATCTTCTTGCTGCGTCCAATGATATTGTTGAAGGCAAAATTTTCTTCGACCTGCGTCCTTAAATTCCTGAGCTGGTTCGTGAGCGAGATCTTTTCGGCTGCCTTATCCACCTTGAGCTGAAATTCTTCCAGATTGAAGGGCTTGTTTATATAATCGTAAGCCCCGAGTTTCATCGATTCTACGGCTGTAGTGATTGAACCGTAGCCTGTTATCATGATAAAGATGCTGTTATCCGGCCTGGCTTTTAACAGGTCCAATCCCGTGACATCGGGCATCTGCAGATCTGATATGATAATGTCGTAATTTCCTTCGTCCATCATCTTCAGAGCTGACGTGCCGTCATTTGCCTCATCGACGTAGTATCCTTTTTTATTAAGGACCTTTTTTAAAAGCTTGGTGGAATTTAGTTCATCATCTACCACCAGTATCCTTATGTTTTCGTTCATAAGATTTAAAATAGGGAAAAAAATATTAAATTATTATGAAATTTAGTAATTTATGATAGCCTAATATTCCTCAATTTAGATGCGATTTTGTCGAAAAATTCCTCATGACTATACTTAAATTCAAAAAAATTTCGTATTTTAGCCCAAAACTTTGGCATAGTTAATGCACTACAGATTTTTAAACAAAATTATATTTGCGGGTGTAAAATGAAAAGGACCTTAATATTTACTTTATTTGCTCTTGTAGTTGTTCTTTCCTACGCTTTTTATGATAAAAATCCTAAAGACACGCCGGGTCCGACTTATGTGGGCTCGTATTCATGCGGCTGCCATAACACTTATATATGGGGTTACAAAACCGATAACTGGGTGAACACACTGCACGGTAAGGCACAAATGGTACCGGGACCCGGATCCGTGCTACCTAACTGGACAGGAACTATCAGTATGGGTTCTGCTTACGGTAACGCAAGTGTGACGCTCAGTATCGTAAGCGGTGTTTATAAAGTTACCCTGAATCCAAGTTCAGGCACACCGATTACTTATGATGTGGCTCAAACAAGGGGAAGCGCATGGACACAATATTACCACACAAAGATAGGAAACAGTTATTACCGATTGCCTTTCGGCTGGAAGAACGGGAGTTATAAAAATCCCGCGGGAGGTTCTTTTTCAACGAGTCCTTCGAGCTGGTTCAATACGGACGGCACGTTGAAATCAACCAGCACCAATACGTTCAGGGCTACATCATGGGATAAGGGCTGTTCGGGATGCCATACAACAGGGGAGAGAATAACGAAAGTTGTGAGCGGACCCGATACATCATGGACGGCAGCCTGGGCTAACGGAAGCGATACAATGAACGCCAAGGTCGGCTGTGAAGAGTGCCACGGACCGGGAAGCGACCATATACTAAATCCGACAACGGATAATATTTTCGGACCTACAAGGATGGGTGCGGCAGGCTTAACCAGGCAGCTTGAGCTTTGCGGTCAGTGCCACTTCAGGGGAACGAGCACGAACACATCTTACAGCTTTGCTTGGAAAGAATCGGCAGACAGCGCTTACCAGCCCGGTACGCCTCTGCAGAATTACATCAAATGGCCCTGGCAGAACTATATTAACAGAACAGGCGGTCCTTCTTTCTGGCCTGACTCAATGACAACCCGAGCGGATAGGACCGAGTGGCAGGAAATGAGCTACCATCCTCACAGCAGTATTATGAACTGCTATGAGTGCCATGATCCTCATAATGTTACAGCGTACCCGCACCAGGTTAAGTACAGCATCGACAGCAACAGCCTTTGCCTGCAGTGCCACACGAATTTTGGAACGCCGAATAATCCGAATATTCCAGCTATAACTGCACACACGAAGCATTCGTATGATCCATTGAACCATTACCAGACCGGAGGAAGCTCGAGGTGCACTAATTGCCATATGACGAAGACTGCAACGGTCATTAAGGATTATGATATACCGTCACATACGTTCTATGTGATTCCTCCGATAAAGACATTGCAGTACTTTAATGTAACCACACCGACGCTGGGCATGTTAAATTCCTGTGCGGCGAGCTGCCATAGAAATCCCGGTTCGGCGGCAGGGACATCAAATGTTCCGGGTTTTGGAGTCGGGTACGATTCTAATATTACCAACTGGAGAGAACATACCGATTCTCTTCTTGCAGATACATTGAACAGGTGGTTCCAGAGGCAGATATGGGTGATCGGGATCAAGAAGATATCCGGTGAGGTTCCGGAAGTATATACATTATCACAAAATTACCCTAACCCGTTTAACCCAGAAACAGAAATTAAGTTTTCTATCCCGAAGGCTTCGTTTGTTACCGTAAGGACATATGATATAATGGGGCGAGAGGTATATAACCTCGTCTCAGATAATTATACCCCGGGTACGTATTCCGTAAAGTGGAGATCGATGAACAAAGCGGGGGAATATGTTGCCAGCGGAGTATATTTTTACCGCATCATTGCCGGGAATTTCATTAAGACGAAGAAAATGGTTCTTGTTAAATAGCTTCACGGGCAATACCTCTGCCCCTTTGTCCGTTTGACGGGTCCGGAGGACGAACTGAGTCGTCCGCAACCCGGCTGGAAGCAATGCTGAACCCCTGATCCCATCGGGGGTTTTTTATTTGTTCTATATTGGATAGTTGCACGATTCTGTGAATTTTCATTTTATTAATGGTATTGCGGGTGATAGGGCATTATGAGTATAGCATTTCGACATAATAAATTATTTATTAATTTGAAATATATTTAATCTACTGTAATATTATATAAAAGTTCTGCAGACTAAATCTTTTAAATATAATTTAAAAAGAATTTTAATTTCTGTTTTACTTGTAATTCTTCTTTTATCTTTTTTTAAGGATATTTTTTACAGAGGGGTCGAGAAACAATGGGATTTTAAGATCTATTATTATAGCGCGCTCGCTTACTCCAGAGGACTTAATCCATACGATATAAATCAGGTATCTCAATTATCACCCATAAAATATCAGTTCGCATATTTACCACTGTCACTTTATATATTCAGATTAACCAATATTTTAGATTATTCCTCAGCATCTTTGATTTATATTTTACTGCAGTTATTACTTTTATTTTTTCTTTTTATTCTGTGGCGTAAATATTTTTTAAAAGGTGAGTTTGATTATTTATTCTTTCTTTTTTGTTTTTTCGCATTTAACAGCGCGATATTAATTGATCTTGTTACTGGCAATATTTCTATTATTGAACAGGCTCTTCTATGGGGCGCCTTTTACTTTTATTTAGAAAAGAGACCATTATTATTCTGTCTTTTAATACTTTTGATCTCGTGCTTTAAAATATCTCCGATCTTATTTCTTGCATTATTATTCATTTCAGATGATAAGCAGAAATATAAGTATTTCTTTTCCTCGCTAATTCTATTCACCATATATATATTTCTTAATATCATATTTGAATACAACCTTTTTCAAAACTTTTTAGGTAACCTTAAACAAATGGATTACGGGGGCATAAGTAATCCGTCGAGTTACCAATTAATAAAAGATCTGTTATTGCTCTGTCAAAATTATCTAAATATAACTTACAGCTTTACTTTCAACGTAATAATTTATTTCGCGTTTGTTTTTTCAGTCTTATTATATTCATATAAAACAGTATTCAGTTTTTTGAAGAATAATGTAAATTTAGATATTAAATTAATATTACTGTTTTCAATTATCATTTATGTATTGGTCTTACCAAGGGTTATGTCTTATTCTTTTATAATAATGCTCATTCCTTCATATTACATAATAAAAAAAATTACTGATGTAAAAGCCGGAATCATACTTTTTATTTTGATTATCATGACTTCCGGTAGTTCTATTACGAATTTTACTTTCCTGAATGTCTATTGGATTCTGATATGGAATTATTTTCCCTTAATACTTACTCTGGCAATATTCTTCTTATACATTAAACATATAAGTACCATAATACATACCAGCAATACATCTATCCCAACCCTTAAAACCTCTTAAAAATCGGCCATTTTTCAAGTCCCTTAATTCCACAACTATAACATTACTTGAGGCAAATTTCCTCAAGATAAATGCCCAAAACGGCGAAATTTTGCGTTTTTTAGAGAAAAAATTGGCATAATAAGTGCATATGGATACACAAGTCACAGAAATTCAGTCATACAGATGTGATTCATACTAAGATATAGGTTTTTTATATATAAATAATATTTAAATCAATTTAATCAAAATGAAAAGAATATTACCAATCATCATAACAATCTTGGTCTGTGCAGGCATGCTGTATTCTCAGCCCAGGGCAAAAATTGTTGTACAGCCCGTGACTCCTTATATGCTGAAGGTAAATCCGCCTTTCATACCCGATTCAACTGTGGCTACAGGTATCAATACAGTAGCGAATAAAAATTACGTCTACCTGTCGGTTATGAACTTTGGCGATACGTCTTCGGTTACAGGAGCTTCATGGACATTTACTTCGAAGCCCTCAGGTTCGACAGCTACTTTGACCACTATATCAAGTTTAGGTTATTGGGCAAAGTTCAGAACTGATGTTAAAGGAGTTTACACCGTAAAGGTTACCATGACAACACCGACTGGCTCCAAGGATACAACTACTAATATAATTGCGGCTGATTATGTAGGAACAGGAGGGTTCCAGGGGATTCCTGCAACTTTTCCTCAATGCATGACATGCCACGTAAGTTTCCCTGCTTCAGTGACGATCTTCAACAATTGGAAAGTAAGCGGCCACGCAAATATTTTCAGATTCAATATTGACAGCGGTTCTTCAAGTTATAGTATAAGCTGTATCAAATGCCACACAACAGGTTATGACCATAACTTGACCAATACTAATAACGGATTTGATGATGTTGCAAGAACACTCGGCTGGAACTGGAATAATTACAAACCGCCGAAACCGGGGAATTGGGATTCATTAAAGACATATTTCCCGTCCCTGGTTGCATTTGCAAGCATAGGGTGCGAAAGCTGTCATGGTCCGGGAAGCGAACATGTACAGAACGGAGATACAACAAAGATACAGGTATCGCTGGCAGCCGGTAACTGCGGTCAGTGCCACGATTCACCTCCGAACCATAATGTTTACAGTATGTGGACTAATGCATTGCATTCAAATGCTATATGGGAGAGCGCATTTGCACAAGCTCCGTCGAGTCCGGATTTTGGAACCAATGATCTGAACAACTGCATTAGGTGCCATGATGGATGGGGATATGTGAATTTCACAAAGGGCATAGGGACGAACACTAATGGCATGACACTGGCAAAACATGAAGTAATAAACTGCGCAACCTGCCATGATCCTCACGGAGGACCTAACCTGTACCAGCTCCGGTCGAGACCTACAGGCTCTGACACGCTTGCAACAGGCTACCATTATGCAGGCGGCAACGCGAAAGTTTGTATGGATTGCCACAAGTCCAGAAGAAATAATGCAACTTACGTTTTGACAAAAGTCACCAGCTCTACCTGGGGACCGCACAGCAATCCTCAATCCGATGTACTGCTCGGAAAGAACGCCGCATCATTCGGAGTGCCTTATATTACGGGTTCTCACTCTACGATCAGTGATCTATGCGTGACCTGCCATATGGCGGCAACCACGGATACGGGAACAGTTACCCGTGATAAAGTCGGCGGACATTCTCTTAACCTGCACTATGATGCTACGAATTATGATCATGTGACAGGCTGCCTGGGATGCCATCCCGGTGTAACAAAGTTCTCGGACTTTATGGCTCCGGCTGATTATGACGGAAACGGATTGATCCAGAGCTGGCAGACCGAAATAAACGGATGCCTCAGGAACCTGAGACTTGCACTTCCCCCGGTGGGAGTAGATTCCGTTTCCTGGCAACTGATAGCCGCAGATTCGAATAACGTGAACCTGAGGAAAGCATACTGGAACTATCAATTAATAAACAATGACGGCAGTAAAGGCTTGCATAACCCGTTCTTTGTAGTTCAGGTACTGTTGAGCTCTATCAGTTACATTGGCGTACAGCCGATAAGCAATACCGTTCCCAGTAAGTTTGAGCTAGCACAGAACTATCCGAACCCGTTCAACCCGACAACAAGGATTAAATTTGCAATTGCACAAACGTCAGATGTCTCTATTAAGATATATGACATTACGGGCAGGGAAGTTAATAATCTGGTCAATCAGAGAATGACGCCGGGCACTTATTCGGTTATCTGGACTGCGGTCAATAATATGGGAAATTCGGTATCAAGCGGAGTATATTTCTACAGAATAGAAGCGGGTAACTATGTTGAATCGAAGAAAATGATGCTTGTGAGATAGAACGAAATATCCTATCCTTTAGTTAGAACCCGCTTTTAATGAGCGGGTTTTTATATTAAGGATACAGGTCATAATAAATTATGATACTTATCATTTTATTTAATGAACAGGCCAGGTTATTTTTGATTAAACATCTATGGAAAATGTTAGTTTTTTAATATAAAACAATAAATTGGAGAAAAAAGAATGGCATATAAGATAACGGAAGATTGTATCAACTGTAATGCTTGTATAGAAGAATGCCCTAATGATGCAATATTTGAGGGCGGACAGAATTGGACTCTCGGGGATAAATCGTTCGGACCGGGCGAAACCTTCGAAGGAATAGAGGGAAATTATTCCGGGGATTATTATTATGTAGTTCCGGGTAAGTGCACGGAATGCAAAGGTTTTTATGATGAACCGCAGTGTATTGCAGTTTGTCCGGTTGACTGTATTGTTAATGACCCGACTCATGTAGAGGATGAATCCGTCCTCTTGAAAAAGAAAGAGTACCTGGATAAGGTAGGACGATAGTATTGAATTTGAACGGGGAGCCTGCTCCCCGTTCAAACAAGTTCGCGCAGTTTATGTTCTTGCTACTATGTAGATATATTTGAATAACGGTGAATCCAGATTGTAAACATTGTGTATCGTATGCGGCGGGTTATACGCTACCTGCCCTTTTTTGATTTTCATCCTTTCAGTCCCTTCTGTTTCGATCTCTCCTTCACCTTCAAGGATGATGAGCATCTCTTCATAATCTTCTGTGCTGTGTTCTCCCACAGACTCGCCTTTTTTCAGGACAACATATCCGGAACGCATTGTTACGGTCTCAGAGGATTTAAGCAGATCGGTATAATTATTTTCGTCTTCTACAATTGATCTGATAAAAGGTTTCAGCTCTTTCGTTTCTTTCTTTGACATGATATTATTATTCGAAATATATATGAGTTTTCTTTAACAGGAGGTTTCGCCAGGGTGGATCAGGTAAGGGGAAGGCTTAAAGTAAAAATTGCACCTTTACCCGGAGTCGATCTCACCGTGATCTCGCCTTGGTGTTCTTTTACTATTCTCCTGGCAATGGAAAGTCCAAGCCCGGTTCCTTTACCGTACTCTTTCGAAGAGAAGAACGGCTGAAATATCTTTTCCTGATTTTCCTTGCTGATACCCGGGCCGTTATCGGATATTTCTACAACTGCACTGTTATTTTCTTTGAATGATTTAATCTTTATCTCCCCTGCCGAAGGAATTGCCTGTATGGCATTTGTCACAATATTGGATATCACTTCCTGTATCTGTGCTACGTCAAATTTGAAGACTTCCAGTGTATCCAGGCTCTTTTTAAATGTTATTTTTTTATCACCGGTAATATACCTGGAGTTTTTTATAATTTCTTCGATTACATCGTTAATATTTTTATTCTCTTTATGGATCTTCAGCGGCCTGGAAAAATTCAAAAGGTGCCTGATCGATTTGGTTATGCGTGTGGTTTCATCAAGGATCGTTTTTAGCTCTTCGTATTCCTTATCATCCTCTTTCTTATCGAGTAAAAGATAATCTGCATTTCCAGAAATAATGTTCAGAGGATTGGAAAGACTGTGAGCTATGCTGGAAACCACTTCGCCTATCAATGCAAGATTTTCTCTTTCCCTGAGTTCTTTTTCAAGAGCTTTAACTCTTGTTACATCCCTTACTATTCCTACGGACCCTATCATCTCTTTCTGTTCGTTAAATATCGGGAAGCGTGATATACTGACAATTATCGGCTCGCCTTCTTTCGTATAACGCTCAGTTTCATAGTTCGCTAAAAATCCTTTTTCTTTGACAACATTTATGAGGAACTCTCTTTCCCCGTCTCTGATCTTGTGCTCGGGTATCACCAACGAAAAATCTTTTCCCATGGCTTCTTCCTTGGTATACCCGTACATATTTTCGGCTCCCTTGTTCCACAGAAATATCTTGTACTCGTTATCTACGCCGATTATAGCATCTATGGAATTGAGTATGATATCCGAAAAGAATTTTTCGTGTGCAGATTTTCCTTCACGCATAAGCTGTATCAGGTCCTGAACAGAGGATTCAAGATGGCTGACTATGAAGTTCATGTCCTCATCGCTTAACTTTGAAGAGAACCTTTCTGTCAAAGCGTCAATGATGGAGACGGCATATTTATCAAATTCTGATAGTACTCTTTGTTCCATTTCTATAGGTTAATAGCGTTTTTCTTTGCATACGGGAAATCTTTTATTAAAGATTGTTATCCTCTTTCTAAATAATAACATAATTTTGTGCAAAAATAAACGAATAATAAAAAAAATAAACTTAAATGTAACCTATTAACAGTATTTTCTCAACGTTAGTATTAACAGCTAAAAATTAATAAAGTTTCAAGTTATTGAAATATAGAGGTTTAAAGAAGATAGGATGATAAAGTGAGGGCGTTCTAATGTCACCAGTACTAATGTAGTAACGGACCTCACTGTATCAAAATAAAATTGTGCTCATTTTCTTATTTCGACAAAACCCCGCTTTAAGTCTGGATTTCTGATTAAATGACTGCAGTCATTTAATCATCAACATTTTCTTTGTCATTTTGTAACTGTCGGTTATCAGCTCGTAGAAATACACACCGCTCGGCTTGTTTGTTGCATCCCATGTA
>Ga0187878_1001563_pt1 | contig 22004 bp, 21 predicted proteins | sample June2016WEW_17_1_FD_132979 | JGI IMG/M metagenome (GOLD analysis project Ga0187878, IMG submission 132979) | Peatland microbial communities from SPRUCE experiment site at the Marcell Experimental Forest, Minnesota, USA - June2016WEW_17_150 | ecosystem: Environmental > Terrestrial > Soil >...
ATCAGTGCCGCATAGCCGAGTGTAGCAATTATCGCGACCGGTGCATGAGCAGACTCTCCCAGGTACCATAGTGCTCCCAAAACGCCTGCGATTAGGAAACTCATCAAGGGACCCGCCGCCGCCATACGAACCTCCAACCCCGGGTCTTGAGGTTCTTCAGTCATCTCAGAAACACCACCGAAGAAGAATAGCGTGATTCTCGCAATCGGAAGTCCGTTTTTCTTCGCTATGTAAGAATGAGAGAGCTCATGCACAAGCACGGAAACGAAGAGAATTATCGCGGACACAATACCAATGGCCCAGTAAGTCACCGTGCTAAGGCCCGGATACTGATGAGGCATGTACCCAACCGCGAGCGACCAGGCGATAAGAATGAAAACGAACCACAACGTGTAATGAATCCTGATCGGAATGCCCATGATTTTTCCGATTCTAAATGACATGGCCGATCACTCTGCGCGATAAGTTAAATTTGTTATGGGTTGTTGCATGGCTTGTAGAGCCAACTTGGGCTGAAGACTGAATTTCAATCCGCCATGGTTCAGTAAACGATATCCTAGGAGTTTCAGGAAGTCGGTTATCACAAACGCGGTTAACGCGTATGCCCATATAAATAGGGCGAGTCCCCAACCCATTGCAGGAAGTAGGATGCCGTATACGGTGATGATTGTCGCAATAGTCTGCGTCACAACAACCGCCATGAATAATTGGATTGAAGGCTTGATTGACCAAAACGATTTCTTTGTACGAGCAACGAACACCGTCAAGTGGCCCGCCACAGAGAGTTTCAAGTAGATAAACGATTGAAGAACTGCGGGAGTAAGTAGGAACACTCGTTGGCCGATGTATAGGATCAGAAAAGACGAGACTACTCCAATGAGCCCAAGAAAAGTGGCAATACCCAACGTACGCCTCATATCCCACTTTTCCGGCTCGTTAGAGTAGCGTACGTTGTCATATGCAATAGTCATTATGGGAGCATCGTTCAGCAAAGCTAACAGAACTATCATCAATGCTGTGACCGGGTAGAAGCCGAATACGATAATGGATACTGTGATGAAGAATAGCACACGAATAGTCTCTGCAATACGATAGATGGAGTAGTTATTCATCCTCTGAAAGATCTTCCGGCTCTCCTTAATGGCGTCAATAATCACTGACAGACCTGGTCTCGTGAGGACTATGTCTGCGGCAGACTTCGCAGCGTCCGTTGCGCCTGCAACTGCGATTCCGCAGTCCGCCTCCTTAAGGGCTGGAGCGTCGTTCACGCCGTCACCCGTCATTCCAACGATGTGACCCTTGTGCTGTAATAGCTCGACGATGTGGTACTTGTGTTCTGGGAAGACTTCCGCAAAGCCATCTGCGTTCTCAACAGCTCGCTCTGCCTCTCTGTCGGGCTTGTCGAGGAAGACGGAGGCACGAACAATGTTAGTTCCCAACTTCATCTGCGAAGCAGTTTCTTTCGCAATTGCTAGATGGTCGCCAGTGACCATCTTAACGTCGACACCCATGGATTGTGCCGTCTTGATAGTTGTCGCCGAATCTTCCCTGGGAGGGTCATAAAGCGGAATTAGCCCCGCAAACTGCCAGCTTCCTTTCGAATCAGTCCGAGCTACACCGAGAGCCCGATAGCCACGAGTCGCGAACAGATCGACCTGTTGGTTAACTATAGTCTCGATGGGCGCTTTTTCAGCTACCAGCGAGACGATGACTTGTGGAGCACCTTTCGAGACCCTGAACTCCCCGCCTTGAGTATCCTCTACCGTGGCCTCAGTGCGTTTCGACACGGGATCAAATGGATGGAAGGTGCGAACCTTGAATGAATTCAGCCGAGCGGTAAGTCCATTCGTTGTCTCCGTTTTGTTAATCACCGCGCTATCAATCGAATCCTGATCTTCCTTTCTGGAGGCGAGCGACGCTAGTAGGAGCACTCCAGCCTCGTCGAATCCGGGGAATGGGTACACCTCCGCTACTGTAAGCTCATTCTTGGTTATCGTGCCAGTTTTGTCAGAGCAGAGAATATCCATGCCAGCCATTTCTTCAATTGCGACTAGCTTGCTCACGATCGCTTCCTTCTTCGCGAGGGCGGTTGCCCCCACGGCCATTGTGACGGTTAGGACAGCTGGCAATGCGACCGGGATCGCTGCTACTATGAGGACGAGTGAGAATTGAAGTGTGTCCAGTATGCTCTCATGGCGGAACAGCGCTACTAGAAAAACAACTGCGACCAATGAGACTGCGAGAAGGATCAGGAAATCTCCAATCTTGATAACGGCCTTCTGGAAGTGACTGTGCTGTTGAGCTTCCTCGACGAGTTTAGCAGTCTTGCCAAAGTAGCTGTTTGCGCCCGTGGCAGTTACTAATGCATCCATTTCTCCCTGTCGAACAATCGAACCAGCATACGTAACATCGGAAGTCGCCTTCTCCACTGGCAGGGATTCTCCGGTCAGCGCGGATTCGTCTACTTGCAGATAATCGCCCTTCACTAGCTTAGCGTCGGCTGGAACGATGTCTCCGAGACGAATGCGTATCATGTCGCCCGGTACGAGTTCTCGCGCGGACACTTCTTGCCAATTGCCGTCGCGGAGAACCCGCGCTTTCAGGGCCAACTTTTGCTTCAGAAGCTCTATGGCGTTGTCTGCTTTCTTCTCCTGCCAAAACCCGACCACAGCATTCAACAGTAGCAACGCCGTGATGATCCAGACATCCTCCCAGTGACGAATATACGCCGAGAGAATGACTGCGACCTCAATCATCCAGGGGATAGGCCCCCAGAAATACTTCAAGAACTTGAGAAGAGGGTTAGTCTTCTTCTCGGGAATCTCATTGAACCCGGACTCTTGAATTCGCTTTTTTGCCTCGGCGACCGAAAGTCCACTTTCGCTTGACGACAATTTGCGAAAGAGTTCGCTAACCGCAGCCTTCTTTGCATCTTCTTCATCAGTCATGGCATATGCCTCTGTCGCTGCTACAGCACTTTGCTAGAAGTCCTTACGAAACCTCCAGTTCTGAAACCTATGTGATAAGCAATACGTTCAGGCACATCGAACCAACTTTCAAAGACCGATTTTGTCCGAACCTCGTAGTTATTATCTGACCACCAGGACGGCGCAATGCGCGTGAGCAACAACACCGTTTGATACGCTGCCTAGAAGAAGTCTATTGAAACCGCCTAAACCCATAGTTCCCAAAACGATAAGGTCGACATCTTGGACTTTGGCGTAATCCGTTATCGATTGGACAACAGAAGAAGATTTTAGAACGCGCCCCCTTGCTACAACGCGCCGAGCTTTAGCTAAGGAGATTCCTTCATTGACGCATTTCTCGGCATCTTTTGTCGCATACGTATAGTAGTCGCCTAAACCCATTGGCGGAATACCAGCACCGGATACAGGCGCAAAGAGGTAGCTCGGTCTGGGAATCACAGAGATGACAATCAGTTCTGCGGCGTTACGCTCGGCTAGTTTAACGGCGATTTTGGCCGCTCGGTCAGCGTTTTTCGAACCATCGACTGCTACCAAGATCTTCTCGAATGTCGCGCCATTCAAAATCTTCACGCTTATTCTTGCCTCTGGCAGATTCGTTAACGTTCTTTCCGTCATTTGAAGACCGTTGTCCCTGCTCTGCCTTCAAGAGCATCTACCGCAAGCTCCAGTGAGGTAATGACCGTTTTCTTTCCTCCCGATTCTACGAAGTCAATGGCGGATTCAATCTTTGGACCCATACTTCCGGGCAAGAAGTGCCCCTCAGCTGAGTATTTCCTTGCCTCTTCTACTGTCATGTGGTCCAAGTCTTCTTGGTTCGGTTTCCCAAAGTTTAAGGCAACTTTCTTCACGTCCGTAAGGATTAGAAGGCTTTCGGCGCCGATTGCTTTGGCTAGGATTGCCGCACAGTGATCCTTGTCTATGACTGCCTCTACGCCTTGAAATGTTCCATCATGCGCTGCTACGACCGGGATACCCCCGCCGCCACATGCGATAACTACGACGCCTTCGTTGAACAGCTTCTTGATGGAACCTTCTTCCACGATAGATATCGGATTTGGTGATGGCACAACCCGTCTGTATCCTCTTCCGCCATCATTGACGATCGTCCAGCCTTTCTCTCTTCTAAACTTGGTTGCTTCCATAGCCGTGTAGAATGGGCCTATTGGTTTCGTTGGATGTTGGAACGCTTGGTCATTCATGTGAACCAGGGTCTGGGTAAGAATCGTTGCGATGGGAGAGTGGATGTCCGCCAACTTCAGCGCGTTATACATTGATTGTTGAAGCATGTATCCTAACATTCCCTGACTTTCCGCTCCACAGACATCTAGCGGCATCGGAGGGAGGGTATTCTTTGACAGATCATTTCTCAGGAGAATGTCTCCCACTTGAGGACCGTTGCCGTGGGTGATTGCTATCTTGTACCCTTTGAGAATCAATTTCGCTATGTTCTGACAGGTAGTTCTGACATTGTCGAACTGTTCTTCGGCGGTTCCCTGTTCCCTGTGTTTCAGTATCGCGTTTCCGCCTAGCGCAACTAGAACCTTCTCGTTCATATCGGTGCCGTTCCCACGTCTTTGGGTTAGTGGACTCTTGCATTCTAGTATTACTTGCTAACTGTGGACAGATCTTCTAGCCTCTTTTCAAAGCGCAGGTCATACAGTGTGCGCCGCCGTATCCGCCGGTTAGGTTCTTGATGATCAGTGGATAGGCATCTATGCCATGCTCGTAAATTTCCCTCTTGTGAGGGAAGAAGCCTCCTTCGCTCTTGAGACTGGCGTAATCCTTCTTTGCTTGGTCTAGGAGTCCACCGTACCGAGTAGGATCTTTGTCAGCCATTGCGGAAAGATTGTTGAGTACGTCTTTCACGATGCGTTCAACTTCCACCGCTAGTATTGTACCGTCCTTTATGCATAGGAAGTTCGACGCGTAGGACATTTGCTCAAGAGTTGTGATGTTTATGATGTCAAAGCCTTTTCCTTTGATGAAATCATGCAAGTTCGGTTCTTCTTTCTCTTTTTTGTAAATCCCATCGGATTGGCGTTTGTATAATTCCATTTTTGCTCTCTTTAGGAGCAATTCGGAGCCTACGACGACTTTGCTTGATGCGACATTGAAGTAGGTGTCGAGGTGCATGTTGATCATCGGATCTCTTTTGTCACCTGGAATCAGAGGGTGACTTGGCTGATGAACTACACCGACTTCATCGAAGCCAAGGCCGGATTTCAGCATCTGATCAACCCCTGACCTGTTCGTTCGGTCACCTATGCCGACGAGAGCGAAACTCTTCATCGGCAAGAATTCTCCTCCTTCAATTGTTCCGGGTTCTTCGGTTGCGTGCACGACCTTGACGTCGAGGAGGTCCCAAAGGAATTTTGTCAATATTGGTTCACGTCGTCGCTGGGGTTTCGACATCCGGGAAAGGAAGATTCCTTTGTCGGTGACTGCTTGTTGGTCACGCATGAAGTAGAGATTCGATAATGGTTCTCTCTCTGCAATGTGAAGATGAATTCCTCTAGTGCCTTTTTCAGCTTCGAGCTCAATCAAAGGATGGAGGAGAAGGATGTTGAAGAAATGAGCAGAATCTAAGGATTCAGCGTTCCTTTCCAGTTGCCTCTTTGCATCTTCGATCTGCTCATGTGGTCCCTGGAAGTTCATCGATTCTTGAGCCGATTTCACAAGGCGTCGTCTGACCTCGGGCTTTCGGTCCGCCTCATCGAGAATAGTCTCCTTCAAACGGATTACGTCAAGCTTGAATTCATGTTTTAGCACATGTTCTAGCCTTTCATGTTCTCTTCTCGCCTCGTATCGGCTGAAGGCTCTCTCGTAGAGTGAAGCATAAGGATCCAATAAGCCGAGGAACATCTCTATTCCCGGCCTGTGAATTACGACTTTTCTAAGCGGCTCCCATTCGGCGGTTGCTCTTGCTTCCATTCTCAATCACTTGCTCCAATGCTTCATTTGCAGAAAAAGTCCAGTATGCCTGCTGCTCCGTAGAGTTTATTCTCTCCCTGCTGCCATACTATCGATTGTTTGCCCTCTATGACGTCGTCCGTGATTTCTAGTCCTCGGTGGGCGGGCAGGCAGTGCATGACCACGGCGTCTTGGGCAGCGACTTGAAGGAGTTTGGAGTTGATCTGGTAGCCTTTGAATGCTCTAAGGCGTTTCTGTCGTTCCTTCTCTTCACCCATGCTTACCCAAACATCCGTGTAAAGAACGTCCGAACTTTTTGCGGCCTCGTTGGGCTTTCTGACCACGCTCACCTTAGCACCGCTCGCCTTTGCGATCTCGCTAGCTTTCTGAAGAATCACCATGTTCGGTTCGTATCCTTTCGGACATGCAACAGAAATGTTCATGCCTACGGTGGCGCAGCCCAGGAGTAGAGAGTTGCATACATTGTTACCATCGCCAATGTACGCCAGAGTTAGCCCCTCCAGCTTGCCTTTTGCCTCCATAATTGAGAAAAGATCGCACACTATCTGCGTCGGATGCTCCAGATCGCTGAGGGCGTTTACGACTGGAAGTCCGGAGTATCTTGACAGCTGGGTGACTGTGTCGTGCGCGTACACTCGGGCAACGATGCAATCCAAATATCCCCCAAGGATTCTGGCGGTGTCCTTTATCGGTTCTCCCCTGCTTAGCTGAAGCTCACTCGACGGAAGATAAACAGCCTCCCCGCTCAGTCTGAGAGTGGCCACCTCGAAGCTTGTTCGCGTCCTGGTCGAGGGCTTCTCGAACAGTAACCCAACGATCTTCTTCTGAAGCGGACCGGTGGTCGTGGATGGTTCATGTAGCTGAGTCTTGAGGTCTTTTGCTTTACTGATTATGGTTTCGAGTTCCTGTCTGGACAGATCTGCCACGGAAAGGAATGATTTTGCCATGTCTAATGCCCCGACGAGTTCATGCCGCAGTTGAATTCGCGCCTATTCTTTAGTGTGGATATTTGCAAAGTAGGCCCATGTGTAAATCAAGATGGCGAAGACAGCCAAGAGGACGATGTCGTAGGGCATTTTGATTATGCCCAGCGGCCCGAATGGCAGGAAGTTCTCGAAGACAAAGTTGGTATCGCCCAAGTACGATACCGAGATTATGCCGATTATGTAGACCCATATCCACGCTGTTCTCTTGACCTCCAGGTTATGCCTCCGCACGAGCAGGAACAACGGAAACGCTATCAGCATTAGGATACCGCCAATCAAAGTCCATGGCCAGGAAGCCCAGTAGACCAGTAACGTAGCCAAAATGAAGCCCAATCCAGTTATGATTCGTGGAATCGGCAGTTTGAATGGTCTAGGCGTATCTGGTGAGGTCTTTCGCATAATGGGAACGGATAGCGCTGCAGCCGCGTAGGGAACGAGAGCCGTAATTGACGCAATCAAGGCTACAGCTGGAAAACTCGGTATCAGAACCATAACTATCGTTGTCAGGACTGAGGCGAAAATGAGGGATAAGTAGGGCGTGCCATAACGGCTGTGTACCTTCCCCATAGGAGACCAGAACAATCGATCATGAGCCATCGCGAAAGGAATTCGGCCTTGCAGCAGCACCCAGTCACCACCACAACCAGCAGTCGCAACAATCGCGCCTATGGTCGCTATTGCTGCTAGAATAGGCAATCCTAATCCTTTGGCAACATCCGATAGTGGTGACGAGAGGTTTCCTACCCCGCTCCAGTCACCTGCCTTCAAACCTAAACCTCCCCAGTTGATCATGCCCGTGAAGGCGAAGGAGATGAATACGTATATTCCAATCACGATTCCCATCGTTATCAGCATGGCTCTGGGAATCGTCCGCCCCGGGTTTTTCACTTCCTCTGTTGGGATTACAACGGATTCGAACCCAGTGAATGCCCAGAACTCGAAAGCCATGGCCAGCGTGACGCCTGTCCACCCGTATGCCATGAATGAACCAAAGTTGTTGAAATTGAGGAACGCTAATCCAACTACTGCAAAGAGCAGCAAGGGGATTATCTTGCCGATCGTGGTGACGACGCTGTAGAGAGCGCCCCATTTTACTCCAGCCACATTAATTGCAGTGAAAACCCACAAAGCAACGACGGCTATCAGAGTCCCCCAGGGAGAAAGCGTTTGACCAACCGCCAGTCCGGGAACGTAGAATTGCAGGTAGGTCACGAAGATGTCGATGATTGCCGCCGTGCCGACGAACGCGTAAAGAAAGTAACCCCAACCAATCACGAAGCCTCCAACATCACCGAGGGCCAATCGAGGCAGAGCGTAAGGTCCCCCAGTCAGCGGAAAAGCGGATCCTAATTCCGCGTAAGCTATCGCTAAAAGAGTAGTAACTCCGCCTGTGAGTATCACCGCTAGAATCAGCGCCGGTCCAGCCACGGATCCCATCACAGCAGGCATGGCAAACATCCCGGAACCAATTATGCTCCCCACACCCAACGCAACTAAGGTGAACAGCCCAACATCACGTTTCAACCCCTTCTTCGTAGGCGTAGTTTCCTGCTTGGCCATGTTTTCACGCATACCGCGTTACGGATCATCGGTGGTATAAGCAGTAAGTACACCCACTAGGTGTACAAGTCTTGTCGATCGGTAATTGAGCTCTGAAGCGGTGTATGCGGTATATGCCCATTGCGTGTACAACGTGTATTACGAGGGGAATTGATGTGGAATGCGTATCTTGCGTATTCTCCTCAAGCTGAGTCATGTTAAGGGGAATCAACCAGAAAACTTCATCAAGGAAAACAATCATAACGCAGACATGGACAGTTGGTTTGGTAGAAGTTGAGCCATAGTTTCAAGAATATTCTGGTTGCTGTTGCTGGGTACACTGATCCAGCGACGGGAAAGAGAGACAGTGTGCTGGAGACGGTTATGGAGAGAAACATACGGTACGCTTGTAATTTGGCGAAAGATACGGGATCAAAGGTCACACTCATTCACGTAACAACAATGCCAACTATGATTGCACCTGATTTTGCAATTAATGTGGAAGTCTTTGAGGAAGCTGGACGAAGGATCCTTGAAGATGCAAAGAAGATTGCGAGAGATATGGGCATGGAAGCGGAAACGATCTTGGAAACAAGCTTCGGCAACGTGGCTCATAAGATTATTCAAGTCGCAGAAGATGAAAAGTTCGACCTCATTACGATAAGTTCTAGAGGGCATAGCCTGTTGAGCAGCGTGCTGCTGGGAAGCGTCTGTGATGCCGTAACACGAAATGCTTTATGTCCAGTATTGGTGTTGCGATAGATCTCAATTGTTCGGGCCGAAGGGATTATCATGTTGCAGCAAGATATCTACTTGAAAACGCCTCATTTTCAGCTTTTCTCGACGATGTCGAGATGAGGTGAACGAAAGAAATACGAACTAAGAAACACTGGATGTGAATTCTGGTAATCTACGGTTTAGCGCTTCTTGGTTTCTTTTCTTCCAAACCCTTCCAGAAGCTCGGCGAAGAGAAACATTTAACGGGTCGCTCAATTCTCCGACATCTAAGGTAAGCCTCAACGATGGATAGCGCTCTTCGAAACCTTCTGATTCAGAGTCATCTTAAGTGAGTACTTGGCCCGGAACTGTCCTTAGGAGAGACTATATTAGAGCTGAGTTCACAATCGTGAGAAACGGGATTGGATTTTGTCTCGCCAAGGTTCTACATGGGGATTTGATGCTGTAGAGATAAGATTGAGACCATCTCCCCCACTTTCTGGCAAGGTAAAACACTTGTTGACTGGCCAATTCAACCATTTCGATTTCTGGTTTGTTGAGAAAGGAACAAGCCTTGAACATGCCCATGTGCCTGAACATGTGGCCTTCAGAACATCGGACAAAATACTGGTTGGGCTATTTAACAGCGGTCACATTAACTTGGATGCGGGTGATTTATCGACAAAGAAGATCAAGAGAGTTGAGTCTTTAATTTTCAGGCTTGTTGACCTGATGGGTCGAGCTACAAAACAGAAAATCGCATATCAGGTGAGTGTACTCTTCCATTTGACTACAAAAGATAAGGGATTACAAAGGTTCATGCAGAATAGTCTCGTTGCCGCATCAAACCCGTACCTCAGGCGAAGGTTGGGAGATCGCATAGAGATACAAAGTCTTCTGATTGGCCTGGACCAGAATTCTTCTATTGGTATTTTTGGTCGAGATCACTTCGATTACATGAGTTGGCTTTCGATAAAGATAAGACCTAGGCCAAAGGGGTTTCTATGCAGAGCGTTTTCTGATGCTTCAGCAAAGCAAAAGGAGCTGGCAAGGAGTTAGAATTGCAGAGAGCGGAACGGGACTGGTTGGAGCATATCCTGAGTAAAGATACTCCCCGAATCGACATGTCTGTGCCAGAAGTAAACATGGGGGTTGAGCTTCCAGAACCTAGGCATGCGAGACATGGGTCAATTCATGACATGATTACTCTGAGACACAATGAAAGGACCACAAATTCGAAACGGATGGAAGCTATTGAAGGATTGGTGGAATCTGTTCTCGTTGATCTATTCAAGTCGCGAGAAATCGTCTACACAAGCGATGTTGTAGCTGCACTTGATTTAGATTACGATTTGGTTGATAAGATATTTGCCAAATTTATCCGACAAGGGAAACTCAAAGACTAAATCCTCTGAAAGATTCAAGTTTGGCGATATGATTCGAGGGGATGTTATTTATGTGGAAGCACAGAAGATCGAACTTCTTGTTCATCCATCAAGCGGTGCAACATCGAGACATGGTGCTCAGAAAGCCCGAGCTGAGACAAATGCAATGGCTAGAATTGAAAAGCCATTTCGGAGAGGGCCTTACATTCGACATTAGATTTTAGAGATTTCCATGAGCCGACAGTTAACAGGGAGGAAAGCCATGAGGCACGAGCTAACAAGTTAACGCTACCTTAAACAGCATACCGAACCAGGCAAAGTCTTCCGCTACGGAAGCGCCGTCCCTCCGTGTAGGAAAACAAGTGGCTGGAACATCGACGGGTCCAGGATGTCAAGGGGGTTTGAATTTGAGCATTATTGTGTTCTCGGCGACCTCGAACTTTCCAATGACGCCGAGACTCTCGCTGAGTACCTTGCCCATGCACAATTCCAGAAAATTAGACCATGCTCTGCCCAGGCGATGATGAATTGCAACCGTGTTGTTTCCTTCTCTCCTATCATGTTCGAATTGGCCGTACCCTGCATACTTGCAACGAAACTCCAGGTAAGCTAGAAAACTGGATACGCTGATCTCCTTCGACCAGAACATCATAGCCTCCTGTGTGATACGCGCACAGTCAGTTTGGGCAATCTCCATAAGCCTTTCCTTCGGTACAGCCTCAATCATGGCCTTGAACAGCTCGTACGTTACAGAGATGAATCCAAATCTTTCAGCAAGCCTATCCCAATTAGTGAACCTTGTGAGGATTGAAGAAAGAAGCGCGTTCGGGCTGATTCCTCTGCTTCTGGCTTCCGACTCAAGAAGCTCGTTAATGTGTTTCGGAATGCGAAACGTCCTTAACACGGTATCAGTCCGCTTGACTGGTCCAGAAGAGTCTTGAGACAAAATGCGAAGCCGTCCCTTGAACTTCCCAGATGCAGTGCGCCGATATATTACATCTCTCGGAAACCCATACTGTGATCAAGGGTGGGTACTGTTGACGCGTCGTGAGTTTTCGCGGAAAGGCGCGGAACGGACATGAGGCCTATTTAGCTCAGGTAATCCTCGTTCTAATCCTTGTGGCTTAGACGTACACTAAAGTGTAAACGTCCTTCTTATTTCATCTCAGGGCAATTAACTCCGTGCAGGGAAGAATGGGATCGTGCTGAGTGAGGCTGCGAGTACTGAGCAATTCCGGTTGCAGCAAACACGTTTTAAGGGTATTCGCTATGTTTGCTCAGAATGCGGAACATTACTTTACAATGTTCAGACAAGTTCTGTGAGCAGCGATGAGTGCTCGCCGCCGCTTAAACCATATCAGGTTGCTGAGAGAATTGCCCGCTGTCCGCAATGCGGTCACAAACTCACCCCTGAACCTGACCTGAGTCACATCAAGATCTCCCACTCACGATACATGTAGGTGGACATGAATCTTGATCCTAAATACCGAAGAAATTGTCGATATAGCCATTACAATCGTGGCGATAGTTGTTGCTGTTTTTCTAGGATGGCTTTATCGAGTTTCAAGAGGAGACAAACTGAATTTCGCCGCGCTCGTGGCTCTCGTAGCATCGATTATCTTCGCGGTGGGCAAGCTGTTCGACGTTTTTGGGCCGTTCTCGTCAATCTATTTGAACAAACTCTTTGCAAACTTTCTGGAGCTAATACTCATCTTGGGGTTGGCAATATCGTTCGGTTCTTACTATGTGCAATGGCGGCGAGAAGACTAGCTTCATAATCCAAAAAGGATGAGGGACGACGTAATAATCTCGGTTTCGAGATTGGGGCATTGCTGAGATCCGCGTTCTGTTTGGGTCTCTGCAAACTTACGTCATCTGCTACAATACAGTGTTAAGACATTTCTAAGTTGAGATCTCATCTTTCTTGCGAAATTCGCTCTCCAAGTATTCTATGACATTCCAGAATCGTCCCCAGAATGGACCGAATAAAGACGCCGCAGCGGCCAAGACGGAACCTACGGAAACGAAAGCCATCACGGACACGAACACTTTGCCTGCCGCGGTTACTGGCACCGTAGTAGGACCTTGAGTTGTGGCCAGCATGCTCATGAAGTAGAACGCGTCTAGATATGGCATCCCCTCTAGGTAGTGTAAACCGATCACGCCCGCTAGGATAACAATCGCCACCAAGACGAAAGACCTAACAGCTCGTTTAGAGATAGAGGACCTTTCCATATCTAACCATCAATCTCCTTGAAAAACTTCGTACAAGTTCATTGTGAATTCATTCCACAAATAGAACGCGCAGGCTTGGCGACCTAGTTCGAGCTTCTTTTCCTTCGCCAACTGAAATCATCCGACACATTGACTCAGACCTCACAGCAATGAAGTTCGCGGACTTACTCATCGCACTTCGCTTCATATTCAACTGCACGACTTCCTTCGTGACGAGGACGATGATTTCTCAACACACTCCAGCCATAATTAACTGATTGTTTCAAGCAACTTGGGAAAGCTCACCTAGACTCGACTTGTGGACGTACCTTCACGAATAAGATGGACTAAGTAAGCCGGGGCGTTTATTTCGAACTCTTCTGTATACTCTGCTTTTTCGTCCTCGGCCATGCGGTTCTAGATCTCCTTCTGCGTCTTGACAGATAGGAACTCCAGAACCACCAAAGTGGCAACTCCTGTGAACATGCCAACTAATCCCGTAATCGCTACAGTCCTCGTGCTTCCTGTGGCAGAAGCCACGCCTATCGAAAGTCCCAATATTGAAATCATGCCGTGCCCTACGCCAAAAACAAGCTGCCTGACCAAGCCTGCAACAGCCTTTTCACGAGCATGAGTATGCATAGAAACCGCCAGAGAGTCACTTTCCTTTTGAATGAAACGTTTTACAATGAATTGCTGCCACCTGTACCCCTCGAAAGGTCATTCGCTTCCAGTAAAGAGTAGTTTGTTTTTTGAACAATTAAACAAGCTTTCTCAAATGGAACCAATGGATCAGTGTACGAGTGTACAGGCAATAAGCGATGCTCGGCAATCCTACCTGTAATTTGTTTACTGAACTCTAGAGGTTTAGTAGTGTGGCGATTTCTGCGGCTATTCTAGCTAATTCAACTTCCAATTCGCGGAGGTTCGGTCCTGATAATTTCTCGTGTACTTCATTCAGCAATTGTTTGGCATCCTTCTCGTACTGTGTGACTGCGGGTCCAAGAATTCTCGCGTGACCATACATCCAATTCTTGGTTTCGGTATCGAGGTCGCTTTCAAGCGACGTTAGCGCGGCGATGGAAGTGTAAACTTCTCTCTTTAGATCAGTTATGTAGCTAGCGAGGTGCCCGCTGGCGAGCGGTTTTATCTTTGCGTTTTGGAGGAATTCGTCAAGCCTGTGCTTGTAGTGTTCCAGAATACGTTTCAGGAGCTGACGATCAATCGCCATACCCATCACAATAAGGTCGTAATGTGAAAAGGTTACATATTCCTCTCAGGCCCGTCAGCTTTCGGGCTGTCTCAGTTCGGTCCTCAGACTCTCCACGTCTTCTTTAGTGTAGAGGTGCAGGATCTCTTGAAACGTTTGCCTTGCGCTCTTACCGATATGGGGTCTGAAGGTCAAGCCGCGATTTTCTATCCAATAAGGCATGATCTTGAATTTGCGCATGTAATCGAGCAACGTCTTCCTGTCAAGGGGTTCCTCCAGCCCTAATGCTTCGATCGCCTTCTTACTCATTGTTACAGCCATCCACCGGATATATTTGCAATTGCGGTTCAGCAGACCTTAGGAGTTATAGAAAATGATAAGAATTCGGACAGGGGCCGAGCCTCAGGGAAAGCGTTGTTACCTCACGACGAGGACTGAGCTTGCTGCATGGTTCACTACACCACTTGATACGCTGCCAAGCAGAAGCCTCTTGAAGCCCCCGGACCCTTTTGTCCCTACCACGGTAAGGTCAACATTTTGGGCTACGGAGTAATTGGTTATAGCCTCGACGACTGAAGTGGCACCTTTCAAAACTCGCTTCGTCACTTTCACGTCTTGACGTTTGGCTAGAGACACTACTTCATCAACCCACTGCTCAGCTGCCTTTGAAGCATATGCATAGTAGTCCGGAAATCCAATTGTGGGTAGACTAGGCGACCCTGTGGTGGGAATTGGCGTAATCGCGTACGTGGGTCTCGGAACAACGGAGAGCACAATCAACTCTGCCTCATTGCGTTTGGCGAGCCGCACTGCAGTCTTGGCGGCTCTTGAAGAACTCTCAGACCCATCCACTGCAACGAGGATACGCGTAAACACCCTTTCAGACGCCTGCAAACCCGGTTTCAATCGAATTATTCTCGACGACCGCATAATCATCGAACACCTTCCACTAGGTATCTCCTAGGCGGAATATGCCTCGCGCCTCCTGACAAAGTTTGCTGTAGCGGATGAATCTGGAATTCGAAAGATCTACCACCAAAGACTTCACCGAATAGGGATGAAATTGGCGCTCGACGAGAAGCTCAAGAAATAATAAATACAGTGCTCACAATAAGGCTTTCTGATAGACTAGAAAACAAAGCAGATTTTCCGTTTGGCAAATTGGCCGAATCCCTTGCCTGCATCATTTGATGCATTTGCATCATTTGAACAATCTTATCTTTACCGGACCTTTCTCTTCCACCTCCTTCAAGAAATAATAAATCATCAGAAGACCGATAATCATGATGGTGCCCAGCACCAAAGCCTCATTCGGCAGTCCGAGTATGAATGAGAGAAGCACGAAGATTGCGAGGATGGGTAGGTAGGGGTACATTGGGACACGGAAAGAGCCTCCTCTTCCATGCCTGCGAAAATGTATGAGCGCGAAACCAGCCATGAGATACGAGAAGAGCAAGCCAAAGTTACTGATCGCGGCAATGACATAGATGTTTCCTGAAAAGAGCATGACAACTGCTATTGCGGCAGAAATGAGGACCCCGTTCCTTGCCACGTCCCTGTCAGCACTGTACCTACGCAGAATCTTCGGAAGCAGGCCGTCCATGCTAATCTGGTAGAGAATACGTGAAGAGCTCAGAATCATGGCCAATGTCGCCGAGGCTGTTGCGATTAGCCCGCCCACGGCCACAGTAATCGAGAGATAGGCCGGGGCATGTGCTGCAGTCAGCGCGAAGGAGAGCGGGTTAGCATTAATCATGAAAGCGTTTGCAGGCACGAGGAGCATCAAAGCCACGTCCACAAGAACATAAAGCACCATGCTGATCGCTACGGCCGCGAAGATTGCTAATGCAGCGGAACGAGCTCCCCCCTTCACGTCAGAAGCAAAGGTGCTTATTGTCTGGAAGCCTGAGTAGGCGAAGAATATGACTACGCTCGCACTGAATATCCCCGCGTATCCGCTAGCCGGCGGTACCGCTGAAGAGATATTAGAGAAAGTGTGGTTGTTCATTGAGAAAATCGCTGCGAACGCAATGAACACTATCAGTATCGCCACCTTTATCACGACCAGTACGAAGTCGGCTCGCGCAGCTTTCCTTATTCCCTGCAGGTTGAAAGCGCTAAGCACTGCGATTATGACAATTGCCAGTAAGGTGCCATACGCACTTGGCGAGATGCCGAGAAGTGTAGAGAGGTAGGCACCAAAACCAAGTGCGACGACTGAAATTGAGCTCGCGAAGCTAAAGTACAAGAGCACGCCAGTTATGAAGCCGAGTTCGCTGCCGAACGCTTCAAAAACATAGGAGTAGCTGGCACCAGTCGCATCTGGAAAGATGGAACAGAGTTCGCCAATCTCGAGTGCAACGACGATGGCCACGAATCCGACCAGAATGAATGAAAAGAGCGACCAGGTTCCAGCAAGCGCGATTGCCGTCCCACTCAGAGTAAAAATACCTGCCCCGATGATCGCCCCAAGCCCCACCGCAGTCGCTGCTACCGCGCCGATCATGTTTCTATTCATGGAAACAATCGCCTTGAGTGCCCGAATTTTCGCGGCATCTACAGACTGGGCGGTTGGAAGATCTGTTAGCCTGTCTTAAACTTCCGCCGAACACACACTTGCCTCTTAGACTTCAAGCGTTTATCTACAAGATGTCTACCAGCATATTTCAGTTGTGGAAATAGGTACCTGGAGGGAGCCTTTTGGAAAAGCAATTGACTGATGACGACCTAAGACGCTTCTCACTTGCCTTCAACAAGGATCCAAAGAACATTCTTGCGTTGAATGCTGTCACAGAAAACGGTATAGCCGCAGTTGCCCTAAGCAGAAAAGAGGTGGATAGAAGAAACCCCGCGTTTAGTAATCTTATCGAATCTCCAGAGGTCACCAACCAAGAGAAGTCAGGGAGATGCTGGTTATTTTCCGGATTAAGCACACTCTCTTTAGAGGCCATGAAGAAACTGAATCTAAAGACGTTTGAGCTCTCTGAGATATATCAGATGTTTTGGGACAAACTGGAGAAAGCCAACTACTTCCTAGAAAACATGATCGAAACAATGGACGAGCCCTTGGATGGCAGGCTAGTTAGCGCACTCCTTTCAGACCCAGTATCGGACGGCGGCCAATGGAACATGTTTGTGAACCTCATTAAGAAGTACGGAGTCGTACCAAAAACGTTCATGCCGGAAACAGCCAATAGCAACGACTCTGGGCCAATGAACGCTCTGCTCGTCACGAAGCTGAGAGAATACGCAAAAGTGTTCCGTGATATGAACGAGCAAGGCGCGTCTACCTTTGAGCTGAGGGTGAAAAAAGGGGAATTGATGGAAGAATTCTACAGGCTGTTATGCATCAACCTTGGATTTCCTCCGAAGGGATTTTATTGGGAGTGGCGGGATAAGGACGGTGTCTTCCATAGAAGGGGAAACATTACACCAGTTGAGTTCTACGACGAGTATATCGGATTGGAATTGGATGACTTCGTGAGTCTTATCAACGCCCCAACAAAAGGTAAACCATTCGACAAATTGTACACTGTCCAGTATCTCGGTAACATGGTCGGTGGACAAGAGACTCGTTACCTAAATGTCGACTTGAAGACCCTGAAGAAAGCAACTATCGACATGATCAAAGGCAATCATGCTGTATGGTTCGGATGCGACGTCGCCAAGATGCTGCAGACGAAGATGGGCGCAATGGATCTAAGGATCTATAACCACGAACTGGTCTATGGTGCGAAGTTCAAACTTGACAAAGCTGCCAGATTAGATTATGGAGACAGTGAGATGACTCACGCCATGGTGATTACCGGAGTTGACCTCGATGAGCTAGGGAACCCGAGGAAATGGCGAGTTGAAAACAGCTGGGGAGCAGCAATAGGGGATAAAGGATACATGTACATGATGGATGAATGGTTTGACGAATATCTTTACGAGGTCGTTGTGAGAAAAGAGTACCTGTCCCCAGAACTTCTGAAAATACTTGACACTGAGCCGATAGTTCTATCTTTCTGGGACCCAATGGGTTCATTAGCACGGAATTAATGCAGTCGTCCAGATTTTTCGGATTGTCAATTTAGTCTCCAATCTCTAGGGTTGTGATCTTGTGGCTATGAGTTCAAGTAAAACCTGTTTGCGGAGGTATGTACGTACACAAAGATCACTGGGCCATCCTATGGAACCGTCTGTGACGTTTTGAGGACATATGTAATGAATATTGTTCAACTTTAAGGCGACTGCATCAAAAGCAATTGCTGCTGATTGGTTTCCTCTTGGACTCTCGCCATGCCTCTCGCTTATTGATGATCCGCAGGCACCAGGAGGTCCAAGGAGTGTTGCAGTCGCTAGTTGATTCTACAAGAACGTCAGAAAACAGGTCCGTCAAGCGGGCCGATCGAGAAGGTGAATATAATCGCGGTGGTAGATGGACAAACCTTAATTTTGACCATCTTCACGCAATGACGCGCTACTCGACAACTGCTGGTAAAACACTTGAAATGTCCGACTTGTCCAGACTCCTTAAACAACCATTGCTGTAGATGCGGCCGCATTATCCCTCCAGAGAGTCAGTTCCTGAGGGTCGGGCCGTTCAGGAGTAAAGTCAACGACGACCGCAGCGAACACTTGTATTGTAATTCGTGCTACGAAGAAAGAAGAAGAGAGGCCGAATAGGCTGATACATCACGTAAGAGAGCCCTCACATTTTTAGAGCAGAATCACCCCAAGATTGCAGGCCGATGGGAAATCTTTAGCTGACTATTCCAAAAAGCGCCTCAATCTTAGGTCGGAGTCGTGTATGCGGCTTGTCGTGCCCAGGCTAGTTCATTTTGGTACTAGGCATAGGAACTTTAGGGTCTCTGAACCTGCTCGAAATTGATGCTTCTCGCCGGGCGGGATCAAAATGGCGTCCCCTGGTTCGATGCTCTCCTCACGGTTCTCATAACGAACCTTGCCTTGCCCTTCAAGGACGTAGACCTCATGCTCCCAATCGTGCTGATGATAAGGTGTGAAACCGCCAGCTTCCACAGTGAAGTGACGCATAAGAAAAGTAGGCGCCTCATCTTTCTCATTGATCAACCACTTTATCCTCGCTCCCTTAGAGTCCGCCTCCGTAACTGGCGCATCTTCCACCACGCTAACGTTTACTTTGTGCAATGTTCATCGCCGCGTATGTCCAGATGTCCGGCAAGATAAGTCATGTCTCTAACCTGAACAATGGCCAGTGAACCATGCCCAAAGAGCCAATGCCCAATCATTTGTCTGGGGTTTGACCCGTCCACCTGCGCTTCAGTCCGCGAACTACTACTGCGCATTGGACTCCTAGATAGCCCAGATTCTTGCTCAGCTTGGTTTGGTTGACTCTTGTGTTGGCAGAATTTGCAAGAGGATTGTTGAGATACCATCTAGTACCTGCACACCCCGTTAAGACAATCCAATGAGGCAACGCTTCTTCATCTCCGAATAATGATGTGTCAGTGAGAACGATTGGGATGTGTGCTCTCTGAAGAAGTGTTCTCATCTCTTTTAGCCTGATTTTCCGATTTAAGTTCGTCAATTTCATCGCGCGGAATTTTCTACGAGTGTCCTTATAGAGAAGTTCAAGAATCTCGTTGTCGATGCTTGGTATCTTGTTCGCTATTGCATCTACGAAAGAATGCCTTCGCACTTCACCAATCGTGAACACAGAGAATCCACGCCTAGCCGCAGCTAAAGCTAGGCCTTCTTTGCTGGTTCCGTAACTTTCAACGAGGTTGGACTCACGCCAAATGTCGAACTCCAATTCTCGATTCAGGCGAAGGGAAGGATGGAAAAATTTCATGGTCATCATTAGGCTAGCTGGTCCACACGTGAATTGGGAGGCCTGTTTGTAGAACGGCACAGAGAGTTTGACTCGCTCGATTGTCACTTTGGTCCGGGTTTGGCTTACTCCTACAGCTAGTTAGGGTTGTCTGAAAAATGTGGCGGCTGGGTGTTCTTCGGGCGACCGTGTCGTTCAGCCGAATTTTTGTGTGAGTGGCATAGCTGGTGCGGGCAACTTGATTTGAACCAACAGTTTTGTGTATATCTAAGTAACCGATATGATCCATGGTAGTGATGGGGTTGATAGAAGTCGAGCTGGACGGCGTTAAGAAGGTTGAGAAAGAACTTGCTGATTTGCTAAGGCAGAGACTGAAAACGGACGTGACGATGAAAGGCGGAAAGCTCTTTCTTGATCAAACCGGTGGACACGTAAGTCCCAAGGACGCGAAGTTACAGGTGAAACATGCACTCCGTCACCTGGGTCTCGCAGAAGGATATAGAGTACTCTCTGAGCACCACATTATTCTGATCGAAAAGTTAGTTGAGAAAAAAAGACGCAAATTCGAAAAGGAAAGAGAGACGCCCGCACCTTCTCAGACGATGCCCTATTTCTTCCCGTAAAGAAGTGCGCACCATTGAGACCATGCACAATTTCTGACGACGACGGTTCAAATCAACTTGCAAGATTGTCGATTATTGCTTTGACATAAGCCGCTGAACATTCGTACGTGGTAGTCAGTGAGAACGTACTGGGCTGTCCACTCGTTTTCGATTGAGGCCGCCAAACTCGGGATCGAACTTGTGCTACAGCTCCACATCATGCAAGGAAACCTGACAGTCACCTCTATATGCGCCGACTCGTACGTTGACGTCAAACGATCTCACGTGAATTATCATGGTAGATGAAATGCCAGAAAGCGTGAACGAGAGAATTCGACTTATTGAACGAGCGATAAAGAATCGGTGTAAAAGTCTCCAAGTGAAGGATCAAGGTCAGCATATAGAAATCAGTGGGCACGCTGGCAGACTCTCGAAAGAGGAGAAAGACGCGCTTAGAAGCCTAGGAATACCTCATTCAACCTTCGGAGCGAAATTGTACGAGGACCACGACGAATACGGTGACTATGTCAAGTCACTGATCAATCGGGGTTTGGTAACCTCAACCCGATAATCGAGTTTAAGGACGCTTTCAAGATTCTCTGATATGGGTTGGCGAAAGCAGTCTAGGTAACGACCAAGGAAGATCCTACGCTTCGTGAGCGGATGGGAAATCGGTAGATAGGTGACGGGGCTGAGTCCCTCTGCGTTGCGTTGCCACTCGCAGTTAATTGAAGGCTGCACCAGAAGCAACGCACAGACCCGCGACCCAACTCTCGTTGACCTCTTTCACTGAAAGGGTGAAGGTTAAATCTCCTCAAGCTGAGATTTGGGCAGCCAACGGGGAACATTATTGATCTCTGAACAGGAGGCAGTACGCAATGCTATCGCGGCATTCACAACACTTCATACCGAAGCTCAATACAGGGCCGGAGTTCGCGGGTTAGACCGCGGAGAATTGAATTTGAATAATATGAAATGTGTTCAGCGCGAGGACGGTACTTGGATATGCATCCTGCCTCATATTCACTTGCCGCTATTGAATTGGGTCTACGAATTCTCCTACACCGTCAAGGACGACTTGAGAGGAGCCGAATATTCATGCAAGAACATCAGCCTCCCTGAGTCGAACAAGTAGACGGGCAATCCTCTGCGCAGGCTCGCTCATGGCAGAGCCAGTATACGAGCGCAATGAACATGACCACCAATCAGCAAGCACTGCCGTCTTGCTCGAACAAGAACATGAGATAGTCAAACAGCATAGTCGAATTTCTAGAGGTTTAGTAGCGTAACTATTTCCGCGGCTATTCTTGCCAACTCAATCTCGAATTGGTGAAGATTAGGTTTGGACAATTTCGCATTCGCTTCGGTCAGAAATTGTTTTGCATCTTTCTCGTATTGTGATACTGCTGGTTTCAGAATATCGCTATAGCTTCTTCCCCAACTCTTGGTTTCGGTGTCTATGTCGGATTTGAGTGAATCTAATGCAGATAGAGCTTCGTCGACTCTGTGCTTCAGATCGTTTATGTGTTTGCTGAAGTGTTCGCTGGCCACTGGTTTTATGTTCTCTTCCTGAAGGAACTCATCCAATCTGTGTTTGTAATGCTCCAAGATATCTTCAAGAGCTCGCGGTCTATTGCCA
>Ga0187878_1001564_pt1 | contig 21989 bp, 19 predicted proteins | sample June2016WEW_17_1_FD_132979 | JGI IMG/M metagenome (GOLD analysis project Ga0187878, IMG submission 132979) | Peatland microbial communities from SPRUCE experiment site at the Marcell Experimental Forest, Minnesota, USA - June2016WEW_17_150 | ecosystem: Environmental > Terrestrial > Soil >...
CCGCTACAGGCGCGGGCCTTCGAACTGCTCGGCGTGTAGCCAGAAACTGGAACCTGCCTCCAGGGCCATCACCCGCACCCTCAGTCAGATACTCGCCGCTGCGGGATGGAACTTCGGATTAGATCCTGATACCCACCGCCCACAGAAGGTAACCCACCGCTTGTCTCAGGCACAGCCACCACTGTCGCAGGTCGTTGCGTGGAGCCTCGGGCCGGGGTGAGCCGTACACGCTCAGTCCCTGCGCCTCGAGCATCTTCTTGGCCCGGAAAATGTGGTACCCGTCGCTGACCAGGATGCAGGACCTCAGCCCGGCGCGGCGCATGATCCCCGCCGCCGCAGCCGTGCTTTGCGTGGTGCTCTCGCCCTCGGTCTCGACCAGGATCGCCTCCGCTGGGACGCCCTGGCGGATCAGGTAGTCCCGGCCCACCTGCCCCTCGGTGAAGCGCGGGTCGCCGCCCGCCCCGCCGGTGGTCAGGATCCGCGGCGCCCTCTTACTCCGGAACAGTTCCAGGCCGTGGTCCAGTCTGGCCTTGAGCACCGGAGAGGGCTTCCCACGGTACTCCGCCGCCCCCAGGACCACGATCACGTCGGCAGGCTGCGTCTCGACCCGGGTGGATTGCCGCTGGATCTGGACCGCGACCCACACAATGTGGGCCACGGGCAGCAACAGCGGCACGATCCAGAGAATCCGCGGAATTCGCTTCATCCGTTTTCCAGCATTCAGTTTACGATGCTAATAGGAACCATGACCAGAGCCCAGATCCTCACCAGTCCCGACAACCCCTTGCTCAAAGACGTCCGCCGTGCCATGGCCCGCGGCTCTTGTACCCACGACGGCTACTGCCTCGGCGAAACCTTCCACCTGCTCGAAGAAGCCCTGCGCAGCGATTGCGAAGTCAAAGCGGTGCTGGCCGCCGCTTCGGTCCGCTCGGCGGTGGAAAGCCACGTCCGGGGCCTGGCCGGCCCGCGGGTCTTCGTGCTGGACGACCGCCTGTTCGAGACCGTCTCCGGAACCGGGACGACCCAGGGCGTGCTGGCGCTGGTTCGTCCCCCGGCCTGGAACCTCGACCAACTCTTTCGCGGCCACCCGTTGGTGGTGGTGCTCGACGGAGTCCAGGACCCCGGCAACGCCGGCGCCATCATCCGCGCCGCCGAAGCCTTCGGCGCCAGCGGCCTCATCTTCCTGAAGGGCACGGTCAGCCCGCACAGTCCCAAAACCGTGCGCGCCTCGGCCGGCTCGGTGTTCCGCATGCCGCTGGTCGCCGGGCTGGACCATACGCTGGTGCGCGCCGCCCTGGAACAGCACCGCCTGGACGTCTACGCCGCCGTCCCCTCGGGCCAGCGCGACCTCGCCAGCGTCGATCTGACCCGCCACTGCGCCCTCATCATCGGCAGCGAGGGCCGGGGCGTCAGCCAGCGCCTGCGTGCCGCCGCCATCGACCTGCGAATTCCCATCATCGGCGTCGAATCGCTCAACGCCGCCATGGCCGCTGGCATCCTGCTGTACGAAGCCCGGCGCCAGCGCAGTCAATAACCGCTACCCTGTACTCATGGGCCTGTTTGACGCCACGCCTCCGCCGCCAGCGCCGGTCGACAAGACCCGGCCGCTGGCCGAGCGCATGCGGCCCGGGCGCTGGGAGGACTTCGTGGGCCAGGAACACATCGTGGGCCCCGGCAAGCCGCTGCGCGCGCAGATCGAGCACGGGGAGATGGGCTCGATCATCCTCTGGGGCCCGCCGGGCACCGGCAAGACCACGCTCGCGCGCCTGATCGCCCGCCTCACCCGCGCCGATTTCGTCCCCTTCAGCGCGGTTCTCAGCGGCATCAAGGAAGTGAAGGCCGTGATGGTCGAAGCGGAACGCAACCGGCGGCTGGGGCGCCGCACACTGGTTTTCATCGACGAGATCCACCGCTTCAACAAGGCCCAGCAGGACGCCTTCCTGCCCTACGTTGAGCGGGGTGACATTACCCTCATCGGGGCCACCACCGAGAACCCCTCCTTTGAGATCATCTCGGCGCTGCTGTCGCGCTCGAAGGTCTACAACTTGCGCGCGCTCACCGTTCCGGAGGTTTCGACGCTGGTCCGCCGCGCGCTCCAGGACCGCGAGCACGGCCTGGGCGACCTGGAACTCCAAGCGCCCGATGAACTGCTCGATCAGATCGCGCTGTTCTCGAACGGCGACGCCCGCGCCGCGTATAACACGCTGGAAGCCGCCATCGCCGCCTCGGGTGGCAAGGTGCTCGCCCAGCAGGCCGTCGAAGACGCCATCCAGCGCAAGGTGCTGCTCTACGACAAGGCGGGCGAGGAGCACTTCAACATCATCTCGGCGCTGCACAAGTCCGTACGCTCGAGCGACGTCGATGCCGCGCTGTATTGGCTGGGCCGCATGCTCGAAGGCGGCGAGGACCGCCTGTACATAGCCCGCCGCCTCATGCGCATGGCCATCGAGGATATCGGCCTGGCCGACCCACGCGCGCTCGAGCAAGCGGTCGCCGCCATGCAGGCCGTGCACTTCCTGGGGATTCCGGAAGGCGACCAGGCACTGGCCCAGGCCGCGATTTATCTCTCGATCGCGCCCAAGTCCGATGCCGCCTACCAGGCACTCAACCGCGTGAAGGAAGCGGTCGAGGAAACCGTCGCCGAGCCCGTCCCCCTGCACCTGCGCAATCCGGTCACTTCCTCGATGCGCGAATGGGGGTACGGCGAGGGCTACCAGCACGCCCATAACTTTCAGGACGCACTCCCCGATATGCCGTGCCTTCCCCCCTCACTGGCGGGCCGCCGCTTCTATTTCCCCTCCGATCGCGGGGTGGAAAAACGCATCGGCGAACGTCTCGAGGAGATTCGCAAGGCCCGCAACGCAGCCACTCGCAAGTAAGAAGTGTTAAAACAATTGGGTGGAGTTTTGTTATATTCTTGAACATGGATAACTCCCGGAGGGTACTACCATCTCATATCCGTACCATGGTGCCAAGCTCGAAAATGAACCCTTTCGACTATGGCTCTGCCCACCGGAACGTTGTTTGATGGGTAAGGATAAAGCTTATGACGCTGGAAGCGGCGAGAATGGCACTACACACGGATGCGGCGGAACGCCGGTTCGCTATCCGATTCCCGATCGAGCAGGAGGTCCGGTACAAGGTCTTCAACCGGAACACCATCGAGGTGGGCAGCGGACGAACCATCAACATGAGCTCGAATGGTGTGCTATTCACTACCGAGCGTACCCTCTCGACCGGCGAACGCGTCGAGCTTGCCGTCAACTGGCCCGCCCAGCTCGATAACCGCTGCGCGTTGAAGCTGGTCACCAGCGGCCGCGTGGTGCGTACCGACAGCACCAAGGCCGCCATCGCGATCGAGCGGTACGAGTTCCGTACCCAAGGTTCCCACGGGCTGCTCTAGAAAACGACGCCTTGACAGGCCGCGACCCCGGCCGCGCGCTCCCGGATAATCGGCGCGCGGTGGCGGTGCGGGCCCTGGGTGGTCTTCGCCGTCTCCAGTTCGACGGTCTCATCTTAGTCCGCGAGAAACTCCTCCCTGGTCCCACTACCTATCGATGGCCCGCGACGCGATGGTGGTGGCGCTGTGTCTGGCGGCGCTGGCCGGGGCACAGACCTCCGACCCGGCCCAGCGCGGCTACCAGGCGCTTCGCGAGCGGGATTACGAAGCCGCCATCCTGTACCTCACCAACGCGATCCGGGCGGCCCCCGGGCGGGCCATCCTGCGCAAGGACCTGGCGTACACTTACCTGAAAACCGGAGAGACGGCAGCCGCCCGCGACCAGTTCGCCGAGGTGATGCGCCTGGATCCGGCCGACCTCCACGCCGCCCTCGAGTACGCCTTCCTGTGCCATGAAACCGGCCGGACCGCGGAAGCCCGCCGCAGCTTCGACCGCCTCCGCGCCTCCTCCGATCCCGCCATCCGCGCCACCGCCGAACAGGCTTTCCAGAACATCGACCGCCCGCTGGCCGAAGGCATCGCGCGCTGGTCGGCGGTGGTCGCACAGTCCCCGGACAACTACAGCGCCCGGTTGGAGTTGGCCCGCCTCGCCGAGCAGCGCGACCGGCTCGATCTAGCCGCGGAGAACTACCGGCAAGCCTGGCGCCTGCGCCCCAATGAGCGCTCCCTGCTGGTCGCCCTGGGCCGCGTTTGGAAGGCGCTCGGGAGAACCGCGGAGGCCCACGCCGCGTTGCTGGCGGCCTCCCGCGGCAGCTCGCCCCGGGTCGCGGAAACGGCCCGGGGGCTGCTCCCCTCCCGCTATCCCTGGGTCGGCGAATTCCGCCAGGCGCTGGCGCTGGACGCCGGCAACATCGAGCTGCGCCGCGAACTGGCCTACCTGCTGCTGGAGATGCACCGCGCGGAGGAGGCGGAGCTCGAGTTCAAGACCATCGCGGAACTGGCGCCGGGTGATTTCCAGTCCGTCGCCCAGTTGGGCTTGCTGCTCCTGGCCCGGGGGGACCGCACGGCGGCGATGCCGCTGCTCGACAAAGTTCTCAAGTCGGGCGATGAGCGGCTCGCGGAGAGCGTTCGGACGGCGCTCCACCTGCCGCCAGACCTGCGCCGCCCCGGCTCGCCCGCCCCCGAGCCCGACGCCAAGGAGATGGCCGAGCGCAGCTACCGCGCCGGATACCTCAAGGACGCCTTGAAGTACCTGGAGGCCGCCCACGAAGCCGACCCGGCCGACTCCGCCGTCATGCTCAGGCTGGGCCAAACCTACAACCTCCTCCGCCAGGACGAACAAGCCATCCGTTGGTTCAACCTGGCAAGGAAGAGCCCGGCCCCGGCTATCTCCGCGGAGGCAACCAAGGCATACCAGAGCCTCCGCCCCGTTTTCGCCCGCCTGCGGACCACGGCCTGGATCTTCCCTTTTTTTTCCACGCGCTGGCACGACGTTTTCTCCTACGCCCAGGTGAAGACCGAGGTCCGCCTCGGCCGTCTGCCCTTCCGCCCCTACGTCTCGCTGCGCTTCATGGGCGACACCCGCCAGACCACCCGGGATGCCTTCCCACAGTACTTGTCGGAAAGCGCCTTTATTCTCGGCATCGGCCTGGCCAGCCGGTCCTGGCATGGGGTCACCCTCTGGGGAGAGGCCGGACAGGCCGTTGGGTACCTGGCGCGCCGCAGTGAGGGCCGCATGGTTCCCGACTACCGCGGCGGCCTCTCCCTCAGCCGGGGCGCCGGCCGGCTGCTGGGCGCGGAAGCCCCCGGCTGGTTCGCCGAAACGCTCGACGACGGAGTATTCGTCAGCCGGTTTCAGAACGACTTCCTGGTCTACTCGCAGAACCGCTTCGGCTACACGCTCCCGCCGCTCGCCGGATTCCGCTCCCAGTTGCTCGCCAACGGCAACGTCACGCTGGACACCCAGCGGCAATACTGGGCCAATTTCGTCGAGTTCGGCCCCGGCCTGCGCTTCCGGTGGAAAGGACTGCCGCCTTCGCTGGTCTTTTCGGTCAACCTGCTGCGCGGCGTCTACACCCGCAACATTGACAATCCGCGCCGGCCGAACTTCTTCGACCTGCGAGCCGGCTTCTGGTATGCGTTCACGCGCTAGCTTGTTCTTCTTCGCACTCACCGCAACCGCAGTCGCGCGGCCCCTGTTCTTCCAGATCTCCGGCCAGGACCCGGGAAGCTGGCCGGAGATCCTCTCCTCGGTTGGATTCCAGCCGCAGACCGGCGACAGCTCCGCCGACGTCTACGTGCTGCGCGCCGGGGCGGCGCTCCCCGCAGAGCGATGGCTCGCTCGCGCCGCCTCCGGCGCGTTCGTGATCCTGGAAGGCCAATCCGCTGTCGGAGAAGCGTTGGGATTCCGGCCTTCCAGCCGGCGGCTGCGGGTTCAGAACGTCCAGGATCTCCGCCGGCCGGAGTTGCCGGTGCTGTGGGAGCGCGCGCTCGAACTGCCGGTTTACGAGGTCCCCCAGGCGGCGCGGGTCTTCGCTCGCGAGCGCTGGGAGGGCGCGCCGCTCATGGCCGGGTTCCGGCACGGCGCCGGCGCCTTCCTCTGGATTGCCGCGCCGCCAGGAGCGCGCGGCTATGAGCGTTTTCCGTACCTGCTCCACGCGCTTGCCGACCTCGGTTTGACGACCCCCTTCCGCTCCCGCCGTCTCTGGGCATTCTTCGATTCCTCGTATCGCGCGCGCGCCGATCTCGAGTACCTGGCCCCGCGCTGGCGCAAAGCCGGCATCGCCGCGCTCCACGTCGCCGCCTGGCACTACTACGAGCCCGACCCGCAGCGCGACGCCTGGCTCCGCGAGCTGGTCAGGGTCTGCCATCGCAACGCCATCCTGGTGTACGCCTGGCTCGAGCTGCCCCACGTCAGCGAGCGGTTCTGGGACGACCACCCGGAATGGCGCGAAAAAACCGCCGTGCTCCAGGACGCCCACCTGGACTGGCGGCGTCTCATGAATCTGGCCAATCGCGACTGCTTCCACGCGGTCTCCCGCGGTGTTCGCGAGCTCCTGGACCGCTTCGATTGGGACGGCGTCAACCTGGCCGAGCTTTACTTCGAGTCGCTCGAGGGCGCCGCCAATGCTTCCCGGTTTACACCCATGAACGACGACGTGCGCCGGGAATTCCGCCAGACCCGCGGATTCGATCCCCTCGAGCTGTTCCAGCCACCCGCCCCGCGCCCCGAACGCCTCCGGCAGTTCTTGGACTTTCGCGCCGAGCTGGCGCGCCGCATCCAGGTGGAGTGGATCGGCGAAATCGAGACGGTGCGCCGCCAGCGGCCCGACCTGGACCTGGTCCTCACCCACGTCGACGACCGCTTCGACCCAGGCATGCGCGATTCCATCGGCGCGGACGCCGCCGGCCTCCTCCCCCAACTCGAGCAGCACGATTTCACCTTCCTGGTGGAGGATCCGGCCACCGTATGGCACCTCGGCCCGCAGCGCTACCCGGAAATCGCCCGGCGCTACCAGTCCCTCACCCGCCACTTCGAAAAGCTGGGCATCGACATCAACGTGGTCGAACGCTATCAGGACGTCTATCCCACCAAGCAGCAGACCGGCGCCGAGCTGTACCAGTTGGTCGGCCTCGCCTCCCGGTCGTTCGGCCGCGTGGCTTTCTATTTTGAGAACTCGATCGCGCCGGTGGATTTGCCGCTGCTGCCCGCGGCGGCCGCGGCGGTGAGCCGGGTCGAGGTGATCGGCGGGAGGATGGCGGTGGAATCCCGCTTCGGCGTGGGAGTGGCCTGGGACGGGCCGGCTCTGGTCGACGGCGCCCCCTGGCCGGTCGCCGACGGTTCGACCCTGTGGTTGCCTCCCGGAACCCACCTGGTGGAAAAGGCCGCGAATCAGGTGGCGGCGCGCCTGCTGGATTTCAACGGCGAGCTCAAGACCGCCGCCGCCCGGCCGAAGGGTCTCGAGTTCGCCTACTCGAGCGCCTCCCGCGCCCTGGCGGTCCTGGACAAATACCCGGCGCGCCTGGAGATTGACGGCGCTCGCGCCCCGGTGGAACTCCTCGCCGCCGGCCCCGCCCGTGTTGCCTTCTCTCTGCCCCGCGGCCAGCACCAGGTCGCGGTCGGGTTCTGAGCTTGTAACTTGTCCGCTTCCTGCCACGCCCTGCCACGCCCCTTGCATTCTGCTGCGCTCCGGCGTACGATCTGGATGCACACACCCCAAGAGGGGGCAAGGAGGGGACCATGGCAACAGCCGCGCCGGCCTTACGGCCATGCGCTATCACGATCAACCTATTCTCTGGGGCACGGACCCCGATACCGGCGGGAACCAATGTCCTGCTCACGCTCCGTGACGGCAACCAGAAGGAGGTATCGCTACTCAACAACGGGTACTTCAGAGTACCGATTATCAATGTCGAGGAACTGCCGTTCTGCGACAACTTCGGCGACAACTACACCGTCCTGGCTTGGGCCAAGGGCTATTCACAGGCCGGATTCACACCCGTCAAAGTCAATCCCGAGGCGCCCGCCACCGTTGACATCATGCTCATGCGGAAGCGCGCAACGTTCAATTTCCGGGATGCGCGTTGGGACTTGCTCAAGCAGAACTATCCGGACTGCGCCAGGCTTCTTGCCACGGACACCGCGAGCGACGCAGCGGCGGCAGACCGCTACACCCAGCTCATGGAAGAACAGCCCGCCGTGCTGGCCTGCTTCTTCAACCTGGCGACCGCCGTGTCGCAGATCGCTCTTCCCGTTGGCACGCCGCTCGATTACATCCGGGAACTGATTTGGGACGATTCCGGCAAGCAGGGCATGAAGCAAGACCGGTTCTTCGCCTGGGCCGACCGGAAGCTAATAGATCAAATCATCCAGGCCGGTCCCAAGCAGTTCTCGCCCGAACCGGCCGCCGCGGTGCTTCATTCCGGCGCCACCCGCAGTTGGAAGCAGGTGCAGTTCGGCGAGGCCAACGTTCAGCTCACGTTTCACGAGGGCCAGGCCCAGAACATCGACGGCGTCGACTGCGTCGTCGTGGAGCCGGATATCGATTACTACAAGGACCTGCTGGCGCACTTCATCCTCGAGGTGATCGTGAACAAGGTGACCCAGTCTCTGACCGGCCCGCGCCAGGTCTACGTACTGCGCTGGATGGCCGGCCGCCGTGCCGGCCTGCCGGACTTTTGCCCGCCGTATATCGTCACATAGCCTACCGGGCGCGCAATGCAGTACACCGCGACCGCGATCCCGCCCTGCACGGAGCCTGGGGGCGATCTGATCCCCTTGCTGTTGCTCTTGACAAATCCCTCTCCACATCAGACTGGAGCTGACGCTCAGCAGGAGGGCCGTTTCCCCCGACTCCGCCGTCCAAGGCGCCTGCCGCGAAAAGACCCAAGAAAACCACGCCGGCCTGCCGGGGAAGCGGGGCAAGCGAGCCGCCCGCAGCCGCGCGGGCCAGGATTGCGGGGTACGGCTGTGGCCCTCTAATAGGGGGTCCGTTCTCGGTAGTACCTGGGCGTGAACCTGGGTCTGGCGAATCGTTGTACAATGCATGTCGGCAGTGAGCGACGTTTTCATCAGTCACGCTGACGAGGATCGCGAGCGAGCTCGCGAATTGGTTTCCGCATTGCGGGCGCTCGGCTGGACTGTCTTCTGGGACCGAGATATCCCTCCTGGCGAGCCGTTTGACGACGTCATAGAACGAGAACTCGATGCGTCCGCGTGCGTAATCGTGCTGTGGTCGCAGACATCCGTCCGATCCGAGTGGGTGAGGAGTGAGGCCTCGAAGGGACTCAAGCGCAATGTATTGATTCCCGCAATCATCGACGAGCGCGCCAAGGTCCCGTTGGAGTTTAGCCGTAGACAGAATGTCTTACTCGCAGACTGGCGCCCTCCGCAACCTCATGAGGGCTTCTCAGCCTTGAGGGGTCAACTTCAGCGTATTACCAAACCGAGGCAGCCGGATCGCTCATCAAAGTCAAATAGACAAAAATCGGCACCCCCGCCGGCCTTACAGCCATGCGCTATCACGATCAACCTATTTTCTGGGGCACGGACCCCGATGCTGGCGGGAACCGAAGTCCTGCTCACGCTCCTTGACGGCAACCAGAACGCGGTACCCTTGCCCCAGAACGGGTACTTCGAAGAACCCACCATCAACGTCGAATCGCTCCCGTTCTTCGACAACTTCGGCGACAACTACACCGTCGTGGCCTGGACCGAGGGCTGTTCACAGGCCGGATTCACGCCCGTTAGAGTCCGTCCGGAGGCGCCCGCCATCGTCGACATCATGCTCCTGCGGAAGGACGCAACGTTCAATTTCCGGAATGCGGGTTGGGACTCGCTCAAACAGAACCATCAGGAGTGCGCCAGGCTTCTTGCCGCGGGCGCCGCGACCGACGCAGCATCGGAAGACCGCTATACCCAGCTCATGGAGAAACAGCCGGCCGCGCTGGCCTGCTTCTTCAACCTGGCGACCGCCATGTCGCAGATCTCTCTTCCCGTTGGCAGGCCGCTCGATTACATCCGGCAACTGATTTGGGACGATTCCGGGAAGCAGGGCATGACGCAGGACCGGTTCTTCGCCTGGGCCGACCGGAAGCTGATAGACCAGGTGATCCAGGCGGGTCCCAAGCACTTCTCGCCCGAACCTGGCGCCACGATGTTTCACCACGGCGCTGCCCGCACTTGGAAGCAGGTGCAGTTCGGCGAGGCCAACGTTCGGCTCACGTTTCACGAGCGTCAGACCAAGAAGATCGACGGCGTCGACTGCGTCGTCGTGGAGCCGGATATCGATTACTACAAAGACCTGCTGGCGCACTTCATCCTCGAGGTGATCGTGAACAGGGTGACCCAGTCTCTGGCCGACCCGCGCCAGGTCTACGCGTTGCGCTGGATGGCCGGCCGCCACGCCGACGTGCCGGACTTCGAGCCGCCGTATTTCCTGGAATAGGGGACGCGCGCGACCTATTTCACCGGCCCGAGGGCCACCTGCTCGCCCGGCCTTAGACCGGTGAGCACCGCGACCTGGGTTGTGGTGCGCAGGCCCAGCTCGACCGGGCGCTTCTCGAAGCCCTGCCCGCGCTTGACGAAGACCACCGTGCGGCCGCCCTCCGAGCGCACGGCTTCGGCCGGCACGATGGTCGCGTTTTCCTGGAGGTCCAGGTGGACGTGGGCCCAGGCCGACAGGTCCGGGATCAGCCGCGGATCGCTGCCCTGGATGGCGATCCGCACCGGCACGTTGCGGATGTAATAGGTGTCCCACATCCCCTTGACCGCCATGGCGCCGATGCTGTAGATCTTGCCCGAGAACTGGAGCCCGGAGAATGCGTCCAGACCCACGGTGGCGACCTGCCCGATGCGCAATTCAGTGGCGTCGGCCTGGCTCACCGAGGCCTCCATCTGCATGCTGCGCGTATCCACGATCTTCATGAACTGCATGCCGGGATAGACCTGGTCGCCTTCCTGGATCTGCTTCATCTCGCCGCCCCGGAAGGTCTGCGACATCACCACCAGCCCGTCCATGGGCGCCCGTATGGTGAATCTCTTCAAGTCGCTCACATGCTTGTCGCGGTGGATCTGCTGCTTCTGCACCGTGATTTGGAGGATGCGCAGCTCGGCCCGGTCGGCGGCCTTCTTGTTGGCCTCGTCGCCTTGCAGCTCCTGGTAGGCCGCCTCGGCCTCATCGGCGGTGAGCTTCAGCAGCTCCCGCTCGACCTCGGTTTTCACCTCGCCGCCCGACAGGTCCAGTTTGGCCTTGTCCCGCTCGGACTTGGCCACCCGAAGGTTCTGCTGGAGCGACTCCCATTCGACATCCTGCTCGGCCTTCTTTTTGAGCACATCGTTTTCGGCCTGCGCAACCTGGTCGTTCACGTCGTCGATGTGGTCCTTGAGGGCCTGCGCGTCCAGTTCGGCGACGGCGTCGCCCTTCTTGACGAACGATCCCGCCTTGACGACTTTCATCAGCGTCAGGTCCCGGCCCGAATCCGGCCCTCGGAACACCGGAACCATGATGGAGGCGAAATTGCGCGCCGAGGTCTGCCCCGCGACGCGCACCACGCGCTCGAGCGGGCCGCTGGTCACCCCCGCGGTTGGCACCAGGTCACCGGAGCCCATCTTGGGCGCCGGGCCCGGCTGCCGCAGCAGGTACAACGCCCCGGCCAACAGTCCCAAGAGCAGGATCAGCAGCGGCAGACGCCACCGCGGCCGCCGGGGTTCGGCTGGCGGCGGGACCGGCACTGGGCCCGGGGCAGGTTGCCCCGGTGGGCGAATCGGGACTGGGACCGGCTGGGTGGAGGCAGGCATGGAACTCCTCAATGGTACTAGACGGCGGTGAAACTAGAAAGGCGCGCCCGGGCCCCAAGAAGTTACGGGAATCCGTGAAACTGAGAAGCGGGGGGCTAGCCCCCCGCCTCCCGCCGCGCTTTGATCTCGGCCAGCAGCTTCTCCACCTGCTCGTCGCGTTCCAGCGCCGTCAACTGGTCGTCCACGTTGTCGGCCAGCATTTCGGCCTTGGCCTGGCTGACCGCCTCGGCTCTGGCCACCTTGTGCTCGAGACGGTCGAAGGTGGTGCCTTCCGAGTTGGTGCGCATTGCCAGCTCCGCGTCGCCGGCCCTGGCCAGCGCCCGCGAGCGCCGGTGCTGCGACACCAGCACATCGGCCCGCGACTGCGCCTCGGCCAGCTTCTGCTCCAGCTTGCGCAGGACGGTTTTGAGGTTCTCGACCTGCGCCTTCTGGTCGGCCAACTGTTGCACGAAGCTCTCCATCATCCGCTGGCAGCTCAGGGCGCGCTCCAGGGCCGCGCGCGCCAGGTCGTCTTTCCCCTTGCCCACCGAAAGGTCCGCCTTACGCATCCACTCGGCGTGCTTGTCGGCGTTTTCCTTCCGGTTCTTCTCCAGCACGTGTTGATCCGCGATGGCGATGGCCACCTGCGTTTTCACTTGCAGCAACTGATTCTGCATGTCCAGAATCACCTGCTTGATCATCTTCTCCGGATCTTCGGCCTTGTCGATCAGGTCGTTCAGGTTGGCCCGGAGCAATGTTCCAACCCGTTCCAGTAATGCCATTTCATGCCCCTTTCTCTTGCTGTCCCATGGTTTTTACTTTCGAGAGCAGCTCGGAGATCTTCATCCCCGAGAGGGTCTCGAACAGCGCCGGGATCTGGGCCGCCATCTGGGCCATATCGCCGGTGATTTTGTGCATCCCGGCCGTGCCGCCGTCCCCGGTCGAGACGATGGTGATCTTGTCCACGTTGGCCAGCGGCGCCGCCAGCGCCCGCGCCACTTCCGGCAACCCGCTGATCAGCCGGTCGACCACCGCCGCCTGGTTCCAGTCCTGGTAGGCTTCGGCCTTCACGTTCATGGCCCTGGCTTCGGCCTCGCCTTTCTTGAAGATGATCTCGGCTTCGGCTTCGCCCTGGGTTCGAATCGCCGCGGACCTGCCCTCGGCCTCGGTGGTCAGCCGCTGCTTTTCGGCCTCGGCCAGCGTCTCAATCCGCTGCCGTTCGATCTCGGCGGGCTTCAGCACGGTGGCGATCAGCTCGCGTTTGCGGCGCTCGATCTCGGCGTCCTGCACCAGGACCTGCTGCTCCTTCTCGATCTGCTGCACTTTCACCTGCTGGGCCACCAACTGCTGCTGCATCACGCTGGTCTGGATCTCGTAGGCCTTGTCCGCCTGCGCTTGCTGCCTCTTCACCGTCTCCAGGTAGGTGGCCTTCTTGATTTCCAGGTCCCTCTGCGCCTCGGCCTGCGCCGCCTGCGACAGCGTCTCCGCCAGAACCCGCTGCTTGTCGGCGTCCGCCTTGGCCACCGCCGCCTCCCGCTGCGCCACCGCGCGCCGGATGGCCGTATCGCGCTCGGCCTCCACCGTCGCTACGTCGGCGTCCCGCTTGATGCGGGCCACGTCCGGCCGCCCCATGTTGGTGATGTACTCGTTCTGATCCCGAACCTCCTTGATCGTGAACGAGATCACTTCCAGCCCCATCTTGCTCATGTCGTCCGCGCAGGTGGCCCGCATCCGGTCTCCCACCATCTCCGGCTGTTTGACGATCTCTTCCACCGTGAGCTGGCCGATGATGCCCCGCAGGTGGCCTTCCATCACCAGCCGGATCAGTCCCTCGCGCTCGGGCGGCGACTTGGTCAGGAACTGCTCGGCCGCCGTCTGAATCGATTCGGGGTCGGACTTCACCTTGATTTGCGCCACCGCTTCCACGGTCACCGCCACGCCCTGCTTGGTGTACAGATCCTGCTTCGGCGCCACGTCGAACGACATCAGCTCCAGCGACAGGCCCCGGCAGTTTTCGAACATCGGCGCGATCAGCGCGCCGTGACCCTTGATAATGCGGGTCCCACGCCAGCCGTAGACGATCAGGGCTTCGTGCGGCCCCACCTTCCGGTACAGGCTGGCCCACATGGAAATGATGAAGATAACAACCAATATCCCCAGACCGACGTACATGGCAATTTCTAGTTGGGTTCCACTCATATTCGTGCGCTCTCCTTGCGCTGCTTGGGGGCGATGAGGCGGTGCCTCATTCCAGCCCCGAGTTGGTCATCTCATCCCAGCGCCGGACGTAGGCGATCCCTTTTTCGTAACGCGTGACGATCGCTTCGGTGCCTTTCGGAATCGGCGTTCCATCCTCGCTGCGGGCGCCCGCGCAATGCCGCGTGCCGCCCTGGGTAAACACGATCTCGCCGGTGCCGCCGGCCCGGATCACGCTGCTGATCCTGCCCAGCACGCCCACCATTTCGTAGTCGGCAGGATCCAATTCCTCGTCTCTTTTCACCACCAGTTTGGCCAGGAACAAAAACACACAGGAAGCCCCGGCCAGGCCGCAAAGGCCCGCCAGGCCCAGCGCGAGCAGATACCAAAGGCTGGAATGCCGCGTCAGCAGGTATCCGGCGCCGCCGAACCAGGCCAGGAACGCCGTGATGGTTCCGAAGTTGAGCGGCGATACGTCCCCGCCGTGCACGGCGTGCGCGGCGTGTCCGTGGGGCAGGTGCACGCCGTGGTGAATATGCAGGTGCGGCAGGTGCGGCAGGTGCAGGCCCGCTCCCAGAACCGATACCACGCTCAGGAAGAAGCCCGCCAGAAAGCAAGTCAGATAGAAGTCCGCCCACGTCATCGGGAATGCCTCCCTCCGGCGGCCGGCCCGAGCACCTGCAACAGGCGCTCGGCCAGCCCCGGGTTGTCCAGGATCTCCCCCAGCAGCACCACGCACCTCCGTGAGTCCTCGTGGCGCGCCACCTTCAGCAGCGCCTCGCGCAGCTCCGGATCGTCGTGGAAGCGTTCCGCCCCCTCCCTCAGCAACAGGTCCAGCTTGTTCTCGCTCGCCCCCAGGCCCGAGATCAGCTCCGTCCGGTAACCCTCCGGGTCGTCCACAAGATAGCCCGGCTGCACCTTGAAGAAGCGCGCCAGCAGCATGCGCGTCGGGTTGGTCAGGTGCGGCCGCGCCCCGCTCTCGATCTGCGAGAGATAGGACTGGCTGATGGCCTGGCCCTGTTCTTTCTTGAGCAGGCGCACGGCCTCCTGCTGGGTCAGGGCCCGGCTGAAGCCGCGCAGGGTGCCCTCGACCTCGCGCAGGTAGCGGAGCTTCTCTCCGAGCTTCATATCACAAGCTGCCATATATTAATCACAATTTGCCATGGGCGTCAAGAGCAGCCGCACCCGGACCCCGCCGGCCTCGAAGACGCCCTCCCAGCCGCCCTCCTCGTCCTGCTGCCAGGTGTCGGCGGCGGGCGGGACGTCCACCACCATCTGCGCGCGCTCCCCCGCGTCCACGCGCAAGCTGCTCCGCCACCCGCCGCCGGCGACCTGGGCCGCGCAGGCCCCCAGCGCCACCAGCGCGGCCGTCACCCAGGGCCTCGCTCGGGGCCCCGCCGTCCGCTCCTCCTTGCTTATCGCCATTTGCAATAAGAATATCGCACATTGCAATGCGTGTCAAGAGGTTTTCGATATGCATCATGCATCTCGAATTCTGATGTTTGATGTGTTATCATCAGCCTATGCGCACCACCGTCGATCTCGACGACGACTTGCTTCAGGTCGCCAAACAGCTCGCCCGCCAGCGCGGCGCCACGCTGAGCCAGGTCATCTCGGAACTCGCTCGCCAGGCGCTCGAACCCAAAACCCCGCCCCGGGTGCGCAACGGCGTGCTTCTGTTCGCGCCCAAACCCGGGGCCAAGAAACCGCACCTGGCTCTGGTCAACCAGTTGCGAGACGAGCCATGAGCGTCTCGCTGGTGGACGTCAACGTCCTGGTGGCGTTGTTCGACCCCGCCCACCCCAACCACGAGGACGCCCATCGCTGGTTCGCCCGTCGCCGCAAACGCGGCTGGGCTTCTTGTCCCATGACCATCAACGGCTGCGTCCGCGTCCTGAGCCATCCCGCGTATCCCACCGTGGAGGCTACACCGGCCGAGGTCCTCGCCCGTCTCCGCCTGCTTTGCTCGGCTACCGATCACGAGTTCTGGGACGACTCCGTCTCGCTGCTCGATCAGACGCTGTTCCGCCCCCAGATGATCGCGGGCCATCGGAACATCACCGATGCGTACCTGCTGGGTCTGGCCGTGCGCCACAAGGCCAGCCTCGCCACCTTCGACCGCTCCATCCCGCTCAAGGCCGTGGTCGGCGCCGGCGTGCAACATCTCGAGCTGATCGGACCTTCCGGCCCAGCGTAGTCCCGCCCTTTGCGCTTTTCCCTCCCATCAGTTTCCCGCCAGCTTGATAGGATTGGAGGAACCGGGAAACAGGAGCAGTTTCATGACTCTTGCGCGACGTTTCCATGCGGTGTTGGCTCTCTCGCTCGCGACAGGCGCTTCGCTGGCGCTCCAGGCACAGCAACCGGCCGCCCGCATCAAGATCGATACCGAACGGGTGATCGGCGAGGTCGATCCCCTGCTGTTCGGCAACTTCACCGAGCACCTGGGCCGCTGCATCTATGGCGGCATCTTCGAGGAAGGCAGCCCGCTCGCGGACGCCGATGGGTACCGCAAAGACGTGATGGAGGCGACCCGGCAGTTGGGGGTCACCATGCTGCGCTGGCCCGGCGGCAACTTCGCCTCCGGGTACGACTGGAAGGACGGGATCGGACCGCGGGACCAGCGCCCGGCCCGGCGCGACGACGCCTGGGGCGCGCTCGAATCCAACCGCTTCGGGACCGACGAGTTCCTGCGTTACTGCGAACGGCTGCAAGTGGAACCCTACGTCTGCATCAACGCGGGCCTGGGCTCGATCGACGACGCCCGCCACTGGGTCGAGTACTGCAACGAACCGGGGGATACCTACTGGGCGCGCCAGCGCCGCAAGAACGGACGCGACAAGCCCTGGGCCGTCAAGTACTGGGGCCTCGGAAACGAGATCGACGGGCCGTGGCAACTGGGCCACAAGAACGCCGAGGACTACGCCAAGTTCGCATTGGAAGCCGCCAAGGCCATGCGCCGCGCGGACGAGTCCATCAGGCTGATCGCCTCGGGATCCTCCAATTTCAGCCCCGGGTACGACTGGGTCGTTTGGAACCGCACGGTGTTGGACCAGTTGAGGACGGAAATCGATTACATCTCGTTGCACACCTACATCGGAAACCGCGAGAACAACTTCGAGAAGTTCATGGCGATCTCGCGGGATCTCGACGACCGCATCGAGGTGGTGGAAGGGCTCATCAAGGCGGCGCTGATCCGCTCCCCGCGTCCGCGGCCCATTCACATCGCCTTCGACGAATGGAACGTGTGGTATCGCGCTTTCCGCGGAACCACGGAATACGAAATCGCCTCGACGGGCCTGGAAGAGAACTACAATTTCGAGGACGCCCTGGCCATGGGGATGTTCCTGAACTCGTTCCTCCGCCACGCCGACAGCGTCAAGATGGCCAACCTGGCCCAGCTTGTGAACGTGATCGCGCCGATCTTCACCAACAAGCAGGGCATGTTCCTTCAGACCATTTACTTCCCGCTGGCCGAGTACGCCAAACAGCGCGGCAACCTCGCGCTCAGTGCGCTGGTCCGTTCGCCGGAGTACAAGCCGGACGCCGGCCGCGCGCTGGGCTACCTGGACGTTTCGACAACTTACGATCCCAAAGCCCGGCAGGTCTACCTCAACGTGCTCAACCGCAGCGAGAAGATGGACATCGCCACCCGCATCGACAATGCCGTGGGCAGACTCGGCACTGCGGTCGGCCTCTGGGAGCTCAACGATCCGGATCTCAAGGCGACCCACACCTTCGGCGACGATCGCAAGGTTCGCCCGGCCACCCGAACCTTCGAGGCGTCACTGAGCGAGAACGGCTTCGTGCATACGTTCCCGAGGCACTCGCTGACCATCCTGAAGCTGGCGCTTCAGTGAGTAAAGGGTAAATCAAAAGGTCCTGGCGCAACGAAAGCCGACGTTGAAGTAGGCAAGGTCGGGCCGGATCTCGAGGTCGCGGAACGAGCAGGCGGCGCGGATCTGGTCGCTGAACCAGGAGCCGCCCCGAACCACACGGCGCTCGCCAGACGGCGGCCCCTGGGGGTCGACCTGCCGTCCCGCCGAGTATGGGCCAAACCAATCCTGAAGCCGCTCCCACACGTTCCCTCGCATATCGTACAACCTCAAGGCATTCGGCTTCTTCTGGCCCACCGGGTGCGTCTCGAATCCGGAGTTCCCAAGCCACCAGGCCACGTCGCCCAGGTTTGGAGCTACGTCCGGCTCCTGCCCGCCCGCCCGGCAGGCATACTCCCATTCGGCCTCCGTCGGCAGCCGGTAGCGAGTGTCCTTCTCCCTGGCGTTCAGCTTCCGCAGAAACTCCTGGATGTCATCCCATAAGACGGTTTCCACCGGCCGGTCCGGTCCCTTGAGTTGACTAGGGTTGTTCCCCATCCCGGCCTCCCACTGGGCCTGCGTCACTTCGGTCGCCTGCAAGTAGAATCCCTTGCTCAGTGTCACGTCGTGGACTGGTCCCCAATGCTCCGAGCCCATTTTGAACGAGCCCGGATCGATCCGGACGAACTTCATGTCCACCGAATTGGTGAACTCCCGCGGCGCCTGCGCCATCGCACCCAATGCCAACATCAGCAGCACAAATCCCTTACGCATCTCGCCTCCTTCCAACCAGCCGCTGGCACGGCCCACGCTCACTTTCCCCCGCGCTGCTTCAGCTCTCCCTTCAGGATCTCGACCGCCTTCTCGAGTTGCGCGTCACGCCCGGCCAGGAAATCCTCCGGCGTGTTGTCCATCCACACATCCGGCGGCACGCCGTAGTTCTCCAGATTGTACCCCTTCACGCTCCACACCCCCGAGCCCGGCGTGCGGATGGAGGAGCCGTCCATCAGCCGGTGAGCGCCCGTGCCGATCACCGCCCCGTAAGTGGTCACGCCCACCACCTTGCCCAGCCCTAGCGCGCGGAAGCCGTCCGGGAACATCTCCGCGTCGCTGGTGGATCGCTCATTCTGCATGACCACCATCGGCCCATAGAAGGCCCGCTGCGGCCGGGCGACCTCGACCGAGTCGCGCGGGCGCGTGAGCTGGTATTGCCGCTGCTCGAGAATCTGCAACAGCTCCTGGTCGATTCCTCCGCCCGGGTTGAACCGCTGGTCGATGACCAGCGCCTTCTTGAAATGGTTGTCCACCAGGTCGCGCTCGAACCTGCGCAGCGACTCGGCGTCCATGGCCCGGATGTGCAGGTACCCGATCTCGCCGCCGGAGAGCTTGTCCACCAGCGCCGCCCGGTCCGCCACCCACTTCTTGTATTGAAGCGTGGTGAACGCGGTCGCGCTCGCCGGCTCCAGCTTGGTCTTCCAGGCGCCCTCCTTGGCCGGCTTCGAGTTCAGGGTGAACTCCATCTTCCGCCCCGGCGCCGAGTTGTACAGCTTCCAGTAGTTCTCGCCCGCCTTCAACTCCTGGCCATTCACGGCCAGAATGAAATTCCCCACGTGCAAGTTCACGTAGTCATGGTCCGCCGGGCCATCCTTGTAGACGTAAGAAACCTTGTAGTAGCCCGACGGGTCGGCTTCCAACTCGAAGCCCGGGTAGCGCGTCCGGGTCTCGGTCCGGCTCTCGGGTCCGCCCGCCGAGATGCCGGTATGCGAGGCGTTCAACTCGCCCAGCATGCGGCTGACGATGTCGTGCATCTCCTCCTGGTCCGCCACGTAATCCACCAGCGGCTCGAAGGTCGCCTTCATCTTGTTCCAGTCCACCCCGTGCATGGCCGGGTCGTAGAACTCGTGCTTCATCACGCGCCAGCTCTCGTCCACAACCTGTTTCCACTCCGCCGGGTGATCCACCTCGACCCGCGCCTGGAAGCTGATGCGCTTGCGCTCCGCACCGCGCGATGAACTGGGCCCGGATGGCGCCGCCGACCCGCCGCCGCCCACCTCGACCGAGTAGATGCCGTTGCCTTCGAGGTAGTAGATGGTCCGCCCATCCTTGGAGAACTGCGGGGATGAGATTCCCCCACCGAACCGCCCGCCCGCCGCCGGCGGCCCTTCTTCCCCGGCGGGCCGCGAGGTCGCCACCCGCGTCATCTTCTCGCCGTCCTCCTGAATCGTGTACAGCGCCGAGACCCTCCGGTTGTCCTGCTCCCCGGCCGCGGTGAATGCGTACAGCTTGCTGTCCGGGGACGCCACGGCGGTGTTGACGCTGTCGCCCAGCCGCGTCAACTGCCGGATGCGGCGCCCCAGGCCGTCCCAGTCGATCTTCACCTCGACTTTTCTGGGCGGCGCGGCCGGCTCGGCCCCTGCACCGCCTGGGCGCCCGCGCCTCGCCGGCTCGGCGGTCTGCGCCTCATCCTCGCTGTCGACGCCCCTGTCCGCCGGGTTCTTCTCCTCGCTCACCAGCGACACGCTGTACAGTTGCAGCACGGTCGAGCGCTGTGTCGCCGTCCCGCTTTGCAGCATGCCCGCCAGGAAGATCAGCTTCTTGCCGTCCGGCGTCCAGCGCGCGCCGGTGCCGCTGAACAGGTCCTCGCGGTCGATGAGGTGCTCGGGCCCACCCGCCGCCGGAACCACGTAAATGTGCGGTCGCAGGTTGCGGTCCATCCGCGTGAAGGAGATCCACGCGCCATCCGGCGAGAACCGGGAGTTCGAGATGTTGGCGACGTCGCTCGCGGCCACCACCTCGCTCTTGCCCGTCTCGATCGCCACCCGGTACAGCTTATGGTCCGACGCCGCGTAGAGCAGAGACTTCGAATCCGGCGCCCATCCCAGCGCCGTCTTCTCGGTGTCGGCGTCCGTGAGCTTTTTCAGGCCGCCTCCGCGCTCGTCCGCGATCCAGACCTCTTCCTGCCCGGAGCGGTCCGAGAAGAAGGCGATCCATTTGCCGTCCGGCGACCATTCGGGGTTGGTCTCCCGGGAGTAGCTCTCGGTCACCCTCTGCGACTCGCCCCGGTCAGTGGCGATGGTGAAGATCTCGCCGTGCGTGGAAATCGCGGCCCGCTTGGTGGAGGGAGAGAGCGCGTAGCTGTCCGCCTCGTTCTGAATGGCCAGCGTCTCCACCAGGTTTTCCTTGGCGTCGGAGACAATGTTGAGCTTGATCTCGGCGGTCTTGCCGGTGGCCGTGTCGAGCTTCCACAGCCCGAAGTTCTCCTCGTAGACGATCACCTTGCCATCGCTCGAGATCGACGGGAAGAACAGGTTGCCATCGGTGTGGTGCGTCACCTGGACCGCCCGGCCGCCGCGCTCACTGATCTTCCAGATGTTGTTGACGCTTTTCATGACCTCCGGGCTGCCCGGCTTCACGTTCTTCTCGTTCGGCAGCCGGTCCGCCACGAAGTAGATCTCGCCGCCCGCCCCGTACATCGGCCACAGGTAGTTGCCCTTATACTCGTCGTCGCCCAGATGGGTGAATTTGCGCGTGCTGGCATCCATCACCCACAGGTCGGCCGCGTAACTGCCCCGGTAGTGTTTCCGCCACCACACCATGGGGTGCCGGTTGAAGGCCAGCTTCTTGCCGTCCGCCGAGTAGCTGCCCCAGACGCCCCAGTCGGTCGGGATGGGCTGCTCGAGGCCCCCGTCGATGGACACCTCATACAGGCTCGGAATGCCCGGGAACAGCCTGCCTCGCGAGGCCTGGAAGATCACCCGCTGGCTGTCCGGCGTCCACCCCACCACGATGTCGTTGCCGCTGTGGAAGGTGAGCTGCTTCGGCTCGCCCCCCTGGCTGGGGATGACGTAGACGTCGTAGTTGCTCGCCCGGTTGGAGGAGAACGCGATCCACCGCCCGTCCGGCGAGAACCGCGGGTAGACGTCCCGCGCCTTGTGCACCGTCAGCCGCTCCACCCGGCTGCCGTCTTCCCTGGCAACCCAGATGTCGCCCAGATAGCTGAAGGCGACCTTGCCTTGGTGATAGCTGGGATGGCGGAGCAGTTTCGCTTCCGCCAGAAGCAGCGCCGGCGCACCGAGCAGCACGGCGAACACAAGAAGACTTCTTCGCTGGAACACGTGGAACCTCCTAGAAAGAAGAAGGGCGCGCCCTGCCGCGGCGAAGTTACCCTGATCTAGCCCGACCTTCTCACGCAGGATCGTGACGAGGCGCGTGAGGAGCCCGTGGATACGAGGCGGGCGAGAGGCGACGCCCGCAGGCGTACTTGACAGTACGTCGAGGACGTCGCCCGAGCGCAACGAAGTAG
>Ga0187878_1001565_pt1 | contig 21963 bp, 32 predicted proteins | sample June2016WEW_17_1_FD_132979 | JGI IMG/M metagenome (GOLD analysis project Ga0187878, IMG submission 132979) | Peatland microbial communities from SPRUCE experiment site at the Marcell Experimental Forest, Minnesota, USA - June2016WEW_17_150 | ecosystem: Environmental > Terrestrial > Soil >...
GCGACTCGACATTCGCGTGGCAAAACTGGTTGCCGTGGAGAACATACCTGGGATGAAGAAGATCATGAAAGCCAAAGTGGATTTGGGCGATCGAACTGTTTACGCGATCATGGGTGGCGCCGAATACTACAAGCCAAGTGACCTTCAGGGCAAACTGGTAGCCGCTATAACAAACATGGAACCAAGAACTGTGGCCGGAGTCAAGTCTGAATGCATGTTGTTGGCAGCCGATGACCATGGCAGACCGATCTGGCTCACTCTGACCGAAGACACTCCACCCGGCACCAAGATACGGTGAGAACCAACAAGATCTCCTCAACGCGAAACGGCTGAACCTTATATATTCACATGATCAATGGGTGCGCCACACCACGCAAAAGCCACGGAGATTCGTCCATGCAAAGACAGACAGTCCTCGCGATTTGCCTGCTCACAGTACTCTTGTCCTCCTGGTCGGCCTCTACTGCCTATGGCTCATCGGTGAACTACGCGATTCACGATGGGAAGGTCTCTGTTCAGCTGTCCCTGCAGGTCTTTGAGAATGCCACTGCAATACCAAGCCTTAGCCAAGAATTCACAGGTGCAGCAGCTCAAGATCTGTCATCCGCGATAGAAAAGAATCTCAGAACCATAGCTGCGAACGTTTCAATCTCCTCGCTTTCAGGTGAGCTACGATCTAGCAGTGACTGGGTAAACGCTTCAATTCGGTTCGACGTGAATGGCGTTGCCTCCCGAACTGGCAACCTCTTGAATGTCAACTGCTCGTGGGTTCACTTCAAGGTGTCCGATGATCTTAGAGTCGGAAATGTAAGCTACAACCTGATAGGAGCAACATACGTTGAACCTGTGTTTGAAAAGTACGTGGACTTTGCGCAGCCACCTCTGAACGAAACGATCCAGTCAGTTGCATATCAACTCGGCCACCAAGACACAGAAGGCCCAATCGCTGTTCAAAGCGCTGGGAATATGACGCTTCTTGACTTCAGCAAAATCGTCCCGACGATCGAGAATTGGAACAACACGTACAGTGTGACGAAAGGCGCAACGACATGGAGCTACGATCTTGCTCCTGCTGCTGATCTAGCGATGATGGTCGTTCCAATCGGGGGCACGCCATTCGTCGCCGATGCCTTCTACAGGTACAACGCCACGTTCTCCGTTGACGGCTTGGCTCAGGCACAGGCAGACACTATAAGAATCGACGTCTCCAGCGGCCTTGAACCGTCCCTGATGTTCGTGATAGTCATAATCGCTTTCGTAATCGCTGTAGGGACCAGCTGGACGTACAGGTCACGACGAAAGCAACTGCCTCGAAGGCGGAAGTAATTCTCCTAGGAACCTATGCGGTCTCGGACCATTCGATCAAGTACGTCTTCATCGAACAGAGTCGAGAAGTGCTTTCTTATCATTTGTCTGTACAGGGTCGCTTCGTCTTCACTCATGTACTGGAACATGTATGGACCATGATACGGTGATGGCTCGCCTTCTCTGGTGATAAACTCGATGTGCATGAGCGGCTCGCCCCGCTTGATGGTTATGGGCGTACGATCGTTGCTCAGATTCACCAGCTCGAGTGCCAATCGTCCAACGAAGCCGCTGTGAACTTTAGCAGCGTTCAGGAACGATAGTCCCAGTCTCCCATACCGACTTTTCGCGGTTAGGTGGGCCACATAGTTCGGGGGAGTAAAGACTACTTCATGAGAAATCAGATTCTTATGTTCCAAGTAATTCAAAGTCGTCTCGTCTTTGACTGTCAGAACGTATCCGTCACCATCTAGGAGACTAAGATCAAACGGGTGAACGCACTTGAAGGAGTTGACCAGCTCGATGAGCTTGTCTTTCCCCAGTATGCCCAACGTTCACTTACCACCTTGGGAATGAATTGCTCCATCAGGGTCTTCTAGGTTTCGGGACATTGAGCGTCATGGAGATGGATTCGCAGAGACACCAGTGAACGACAACTTCAAAGTCACCCCGTCAGTGGTTTTCTGAATCTCCGGGGAGACCTTGAGCGTGATGACTGTGCTCGCACCGAATTGTGCAAGGAACGAAACCGGGATTGTAAACAGCCGCGAATCGAGCTGGACTTTCTGCGAGGTGCCGTTGATTATCACTGTCGCGTTTGTCACTCTCACCCTTATTGTCTCGTACTGCCCCAAAGGCAAATTGCCCAAAGCGACCGTCTCGCTGATGTTTGCCATTGTGAGATCAACAACGGTCGACTTGTTGGATATGGATTGCCAGGCCGACGTGCCGCTAAGGTCTGTTCTATGTCCACTGATTTCCCCGATAGTCAGGTAAAGGTGGTCTGCATGGACTGAGGTTGTCGAAGACATGGTCACTTTCACGCCGCCATTCAGAAGTGGTGGAACGACTATGAGTAACGCCACTACTAGCAGAACGATGACAGCAACGATTTGCTTTGCGCGCATCGGCTTCAGCTTCAGCGCCCTATCACGGATGAATTCCATATAATCGTTTCAATTGTTCTGGCTAGTTAGCGGGCTGGCTGGGGGATGGAGAGGCCGAGGCGGTTATTTCGCCGCACAGCCGAGCAACCCTGTTCCAGTTGCTCTCCACCTGCCTCTTCAGTTCTTCAAGGTTCTTGGCGAATTCGGGTGCGAACAGGTGCCTGAATCGTCCCTGTGGCTTGAGGAATTCTTCAAGCGGGGTTGGGTTCGGTACCTTCATGCTGAGCTTGTAGTTGCCCTTTTCAACCTCGTATAGAGGGAAGTATCTGGTCTGGACAGCGAGCTTGGCAAGCTTGATCGTCTGGCTGGTGTCAAATCGCCATCCAAGCGGGCATGGTGCCAGCACATGTATTACTGCCGGGCCTTTGACGGCTGCCGCTCGCCGAACCTTGGTTATGTAATCGTTCCAGAATGCGACAGAGGCCGTCGCCGCAAACTCGACGCTATGGGCAACACAGACTCCAATTAGATCCTTCTTCGCATCTGTCTTGCCGCCGATCTTCGAACCTGCAGGGGTAGTTGTTGTGGCAGCTCCGTATGGTGTCGCGCCAGATCGTTGTATTCCCGTATTCATGTAGGCTTCGTTGTCGTAGCAGATGTAGGTGAAGTCGTGTTTTCTCTCCAAGGCGCCCGAGAGAGCTTGGATCCCGATGTCGAAAGTGCCTCCGTCTCCACCAAATGCAACTATGTCCACAGCGTCGGTCTTTCCCTCCCTTCGCAAGGATGCTTCGATTCCTGACGCCACCGCGGCAGTATTCTCGAAAAGTGTGTGGACCCAAGGCACCTTCCAAGCGGTGTCAGGGTAGATCGTGCTCGCGACCTCGAGGCAGCCGGTGGCGTTCACTACGATGGCTGGTTTCTGGAGCGCCTTCATAGTGATACGTGCCATTGCTGCAGGACCGCATCCCGTACACATCCTGTGGCCGGGTCCGAACAGCTCCTGAGTTGAAAGCTCCTTCAACGTGACCATTATGGCCGCACCCCCACGAATGCAAACGGATCATCAACTGGTGTCCCTCCGGCATGCCGTAGCGCTTTTTCGAATATGCCTTCGATGTCAGCTGGTTTCACGTCTCTTCCACCTAGGCCGCATATGACGTTGAAGATTTTGGTCTGGATTCCCGTGAGCACTTGGGTTGAGGCGATGTCGCTGCACAGCGCACCGTATGGTGCCCCAAACGACACAGCTCGATCAATGACGCCGATACACTTGACCTTCGATAATGCTCTTGCGACTTCTTGTGTCGGCCATGGCCTGTACTGCCAGACTTTCAGAACTCCTACGCGCTTGCCTTCCTTTCTCATCTTTGCTGCAACAGTCCGAGCTGTCCCAGCGACGCTGCCCATACATACCACTGCAACATCGGCGTCGCTCATATTGAAGCCAGAAAGGTTGGAGTATTGTCTGCCCGAAATTCTGTTGAATTCGTTCGCGACTGAGGTTATGACTGGGGGAGCACTCTCCATCGCCTCGACTTGTTGGCGCTTGAACTCTGAGTAGTAGTCAGGAAGCGTCAGCGCCCCGAAAGTCATGGGATTGGCGGTATCCAACTTGTACATTGGGGTTCTCTTTCCCACAAACCTGCTGACTTCATCTTCTTCAAGAATGGACACACCTTCCATTGCGTGAGAGATGGTGAAGCCATCTAGGTTTACAGTCACCGGAAGTGAGACTTTGTGGTCCTCTGCGATCCTGAAGGCCTGAAGGGTCCAGTCGTATGACTCTTGTGCGTTTTCCGCGTATATCTGGATCCAGCCGCAGTCCCTGGAACCCATCATGTCTGAGTGGTCATTGTGAATGTTAATCGGCGCCGAAAGGGCCCTGTTAGCCACTGCCATCACAATGGGAGTGCGCAGGCCTGAGGCAAGGTAGAGCACCTCGTGCATCAGTGCCAAGCCCTGGCTTGAAGTCGCGGTGAAAACTCGAGACCCAGCCAGACTGGATCCCACGCACGCTGAGAGTGCGGAGTGCTCGGATTCGACACAGACAAACTGCGTGTCGACTTCCCCGTTTGCCACATAGTCGCTGAATCGTTCGACTATGATCGTCTGGGGAGTAATCGGATAGGCCGCAACGACATCGACTTGCGCCTGTTTTGCCGCAAAGGCAACAGCTTCATCGCCATTCATTCCAACGATCTTCTGTGAAACGGTCTTTGTCAACTCAACTCTCCTCCGTCATCGAGATGGCCTTCGTGGGGCACTCCGTCGCGCAGATTCCGCATCCCTTGCAGTAGTCATAAACGAACTGGATCGTCTTTGCCCCGCGAGCGATTGCTGGCTCAGGACAGTATATCCAGCAGAGGAGACAGTTTGTGCACTTCTTCTCATCCAACAAGGGGCGTTTGAGTCGCCATGTCCCGGTCTTATTTCGTACGGCAGCACCTGGAGTCAGAAGTACTGCTCCAATCGGCAACGAGCCCCATCCAGGCTTCTCTTCTTCTGCTGCGCTCATTCCTTACTCCACCATCTCATAGACACGACGTATCAACTCGACATTCTGCTCGCCCAAGCTCCCGGCAAAACGATCCTTGATTGCCGTTTCGATCGAGGCCAGCGCTGCAAGCGGTGCTACTCTTGCAAGTGCACCAAGCATTGCCGTATTGACGATTGGCCGTTTGGCTATCTCCATCGCGAGATGTGTGGCGTCTATGGTCCGAACTCGGCTCTGGTCCAGTGAGAGTTTCGACGCCATCTCGCTAGAACGCATAGGGGAATTGAGGATAACTTTACCATTCTCCAAGAGGCCTTTGGTCACATTGACTGTCGCAAGAAGCGATGGATCTAGGACTACAACGAATCCTGGATTGTAGATCTGGCTTCTTGTATCTATGACTTCGTCACTTATTCTCGTGAATCCTGAAATGGGCGCTCCCAATCGCTCGGGTCCAAATTCCGGAAACGCTTGCACATGTTTGCCCTCAAGAAGGGCGGCCTGAGCAAGCAACCTGCTGGACGTGATCACACCTTGTCCAGCGCGTCCGTGCCATCTTACTTCATGAAGCAATAACGGCTCTCCTACAAGTTTCGCGTGTACGTGAAAAGCTACATATTAAGGGCGCGCAATCCCATTTTCTATATATTCCCGGAATTTGATGCGACTCAACTAGTCAACAAAGAAAAATCCCGTTTCTTAATCACGCGGAGAGTTCAAGCCGACTTCGAGAATTCCCACTCGCACCATTTGTCTTTGGGATGCTTCGCTGGTGGACAGATGTTGCATGTGACGTTGACGGTTGGGTTTAGCTCTTGAACGAACGCTTTCAGGTAACCTTCCCTTACAGGTCGGCAAGGGAACTCAGCTAGGCCCTTCCGAATCCTCGTGAGCTGAGTGCTGCACGTCACAACTCGGAAAAGTGCGTGATCTTTCTGCACTTGCACTTTCTTGTCATGCTGGTCAAGTGCCCAGCTTGTGAGCTCTAGTGCCTCCACGATCTTGGGTATGGACCACTCCTTTGTGTGAAGAATCTCTCTGAGCTGACGAGCTTCAAGCGCCCCCATCGCCTTCCAACATCCCTCGTCGATCTTTGAAGCAGCTGAGGTGCCGAACTCCTTCTCAATGCCTAAGAAATACAGACCGTCCACGCGCCAGATGTTCCGAATTTGAAAGTGAAAGAGATCAAGCAGCCTCTTCTTGGACAGTCTGGATAAAGATGCGCGACTCTTTGTTTGATTCATCGGACCTTCCACCCACGATGTCGGTGCATGGCAGGAGTGCCTAGTGATTCAAGAACCTTACCGGGGTTCTCACAAGTACACGCAAAATAGAGGCATCCTGGACTTGGAGCATGACACAACTCGGCAATAGTAGCCAACTCCGTCCCGCCCCTTGGCTTCCCGAAAGGGTTATCGTGAATGAAACCTCTGAGGATGGCTGTTCAAAATGAAGTGTGTGACGCGTTGAAGGAGAATACAGTCACCTATTACGAAAGTCCGGGCGAGGCTGATACAGACACCACTTTCCTACGGGCAAAGGAGAGAGCGGAATCATTGGGAATCCGTGACATTGTTGTCGCCTCAACGACTGGTCGGACGGGAGCGAGCGCCTGTCATTTTTTCAAGGGTTTCAAGCTGATCGTGGTCCGTCACCACACCGGCTTCCGAACTCCTGGAGCTCAACAGATGACACCTGAGAACGAGAAGACTATTCTTGCATCAGGTGCTCGGATCGTAACAGCTGGGCATGCATTCTCAGGCGTCGAGCGAGCAATCAGAACCAAACGCAATACGATAGGGCCTTTGGAGCTGATGGCCGACACCCTGAGACTCTTCGGCGAGGGAACAAAAGTATGCCTGGAGATTACTGTCATGGCAGCAGACGCCGGAGAGATTTCCGTGGACCGGCCCGTTGTCGCCATCGCTGGGACCAGCGAGGGAGCGGACACAGCGCTGGTTGTTCGGCCTGCTCACTCGAACAACTTCTTTGATCTCTTTGTGAAGGAGATTATTACAAAACCCTCTGAACCATCGAAACCATGAGGAAACTATTGGCAACCGCATAGAACTTAAGACGGCAGTCATCACCTACTTGTCTAGGCGTCAGAATGCATCTTCGCCAAATGCTGTGGACTCCACGCCGAATTCCAGTCTGCGTGTTTGAAAGGACTCCCAAGAATAGCCTGATTTCCGATCATCGCCTGATCTTCTTGGGCCGGATGGCTGTCTCCCCCGTGCTCTTCCTAGGAGCAGTAGGATACTTCGCTTATCTGGCTGACCGGGATCGGTTTCGCTCGGTCGTGCTGTCTGAATTGAGGCGCATCATGTCGTTCGCGAATCTTGACAACACGTACCACATAGAGAATTGGTTTATGAAAAGGAACCGGCTGCTCATTCATGTAGCAAAGAAGGGCCAAGGAAGACGAATAAGACTAGGCCTGCCATTCAAGAGAACCGCGTCATCGCTGCGCCGGAGAATCTCTGGACCGCGCTAGGCGGATACGAGTTGGCGGGTTCCATTTTTTGCAATGATTCTTGACACTCCAAGAAATTGGAGTGCGGCCTTGATGCTAATGCAGATCCTTCGCGATGGCTGCCAACTGACCTAGCCGGCCTTGGGGTCGTTCTCCATTATTCCGAAGACATTCCCTTCGGTGTCGACGCAGTAGCTGAAGTAACCAACGCCCGGAATCGGTGTCTTGGGCACGAGGATCTTTCCGCCGGCATCAGCGATCTTCTTCGCGTATTCGTCGACCGATGAGACATTGACCGTGTTCACAGTGACTTTCTGAGTCTCCTTTGTCATGATCGCGCCATTGATACCCGGCTCGCTGTCTGGTCCCGTTGTGGCCAACCAATAGTCCATGGAACCCCACTTACGAACAGGCTTTTATCCTACCTGTTTACCTATAGTCCGCCTGTGATTCCTACATGCCTAAGCCGATAACGGACGAGCTCCTTGCGTCGTGGTTGAAGACGCTGAAGCCTCAGACTGCGAAGAATTATCACGCTTGCCTTCGTCGACTCTTGAGAGAAATGGGGTCGATCGACTGCAAGGCGCTCTATGAGGCCGCGAAGGTTGACCCTGTCGCAACCTGGAAGAACATCAAGCAAGCCTCAAAGAAGATTGAGAGCGACAAGGTCAGAGTCAACGGCTGCTATGCCGCGCGTCGATTCCTCCTCGATCAAGACGAAGACCTCATGCTGCCTGCCGCGAACATGAAGCAGCCTGAGCTCGTCAAGCCTCCAGCATATCTCACATGGGATGACGCGCAAGCGATCTGTGCCGCTGCTAGTTTGCCGTACAGTGTCGCCTTCAAGATCATGTTGTCTGCTGGTTGGGGTGCTGGGGAGTTTCTGCAATTCAACAAGGCTGAGACGTGGGCTCGTATCAAGGCGAACCTTGCCGCGAATGGTGAAGAGTATTTCCGGTTCGCGTTCAAAGGCCGCAAGAAGAATCGTCACCCATTCTATAGCCTAATTCCCATGAAGGTTCTCAGTGACGCAGTAGCACTTGAAGCACAAAAGAAGATCCTCCTCCCGCTCACGGGAAGAGGTAGACGTGGCCGCGTTGGGCAACCGCTTGACGACTTGAACATTGAAACCAACAGACGCTATCTCGAGAGCGCCTTTCGTACGGCATTGAAGAGAGCGCCTATCATTCTAGGTCAAGGCTCACCGAGTCTGCATGAGCTACGCGATACCTTCTTGACTCGAGCGATTCAGACAGGCTGTTCAGATAGTGCTGCGAACTTCGTTATGGGGCATGTGATTGACCGCCTGGGATACAACAAGTGCGATCGAGACGAGAAGTGGCTCAAAGCTGAGATTGGGAAGATCCATGGGCCTGCAGCGGTCACTGAGGAGGCGCTGACGGCTCGAGATGCTGAGATCAAGGTACTTCAAGAACAGATCGAGAAACACGCATTTGAAATGGAGCAATTGACTGAAGCCGTCAAGAGCTTAGGCCAGTGGAGTGTTGCCTTGGAACAGCAAGCGCCGAAAACAGCTAAGGCACTTAGAAAGAAGATGACCTCGAAGGAGTGGTGGCCTCACGGTGGCGTGGAGGCTCCACTGGACCAGAGGAAAGGACGCCGCAAAGGCTAGACGTCAACCTTTCTCCTAGACTCTACGTTCTCTGTACGCCTGATACGTGTTCAGTCCATGCGTGTATAGCATCAATGTTCAGAATCAAGCATTGAGGACGAATCACCTCCAATCAGGCTGAAATGGACCAGGAAAACGCTCAGCTCAACGTCCTAACCAATCAGAACCAAACTAGACACGAAATGAGCTCAGAACCCTCTATGCACGCACGAAGCCACGCCCCCCACTATCTCAAAGGGGAAGAACAGCCTCAGAACACCCTCAACCCTCAACCGTCTACCCTCCACCGTCTAACCGTCTAGCCCTCCAACAGGTACGTTGAGGGACACACGCGTAGGTGGGGGAACACGTTGTATGACGTATGTCATGTGTGTTGTAAGACTAGGAGTCTACTAGTTCACTAACACGCTCGCTTGACAATGCTGTGTGATGAGTAGAGCAGAGCACGAGCGAGGCGTCTCTGTCTCTTCTGTTCATGTCTTGGGTCCTACGAGTTGACTATGGGCATGACGCCCATGTGTGTGAGCACTCATGCAAGCAGCAAGAGCAGCAGGCAGAAGGGAAGGCAAGGAAGGCAGGCAGCCAAGCCAGGAAGCCAGGAAGCCGCCGAGCCGCCAGGAACCAGACGACAAGACGAGGGCCGCAGAGATCAATCAGGAGAAGAGGCGCAACCAGGCAACAGAACAAGCAAGAAGACAAGAACAAGAGAAGAAGAAAGTGAGCACAATCCCCCTCCCTACACACCTGTACTCCGCTGCGCTGTGACCTGCTCCTCACCAGCCAACCTCCTCCGTCGCCAAGGCTCCAGAGGATGAAGCAGAACAAACAACAAGACAACAACAATACAACAATATACTATACTATACATACTCTATACACGTCACGCTACCTCTCTCTCTCCAGTACATACTCTCTATACCCTCACCGAGTTGTGAGGTATGGGGAAGTGGTGGGAGTGCTAGTGATACTTTTGAGGAGGAGAGCCGCGCTTCAGACCGCGCGTAGGGGGGGGGTGCCGGCTTAACCCGATAGGGTACCGCACCATTCTACCTACCTACCATACCATACCACCATACCATATAGGGCTCCCCCGGCAGGTTGATCGTTTCAGGGTTCTTGATGATGATGATCTTGCCAGTTACGGGTTGTTAGTTTGCGCATGGCCTCAACTTGGCTGGTTACCTGTTCAGGTGACGGCTCCTTAGTGGGTGGTGACGGTAGGGGTGGATTGTTGAGGGTGCTTTGTCCTTCCATGGGTTCCGCGACCGTAGGGGTTGATCCTAAGTGGCCTTCCTTGTCCTTGCCGTAGACGGTGATGAGGGCCTTCTCAATCATGGGCGTCAACGTGTACCGGGTCACCTTGAGGTCTCCCTCCCTGATCTCTTCAGCCTTCGCGAACTGTAGGATCTCCATATCCTCAAGAGCATCGTAGACTGTCGCTCTTGCGACGCCTGTTTCGCGGCTGACCTCCGACGCGTTCAAGGAGCGATTGAACATGGCTTGGAAGATTTTCAGCCTATGGGGAGCGCAGCTGTCCTCAGCGATTCGAGCAACTATTTTGAACTCGTCAAGGGTAACTGTTGGCTTGCCGCGAATGAGTGTGATGGCTGCCGCTAGTTTCAGCATTTGCTTGACGGATCTCGTTGAATACTCAGGTTCAGGGTCGTAGCTGCCAGATCCTTTGTCGCCAAGGTGCCTTGGTAGGATAGCGCGACCGAAAGCAAGGAGCTCCGCCAGGGCCCCTATCGTGTCCTCAATTTCCGGCGGAACCAGTGGAATCTGGTCAGGCTTCAAGTTCTCAAGTTTCAAGGTATGTATGAACCTGTAGACTGCCATGCCGAGTTGTCTCCGCATCTCCTCCTCGTGGCCTCGCCACTTCCGCGCCATCAACTGCGACTTCTCACGATCCTGATGGTATCGGATCTTGAGGAATCGCTCGCCTAAGCTACCGAGCACGCTAGTGAAGATGTCAACGGCAGGGGTGACGCCGATGATGAGGCCGATCCTTGAGTGAACCGTCAGAATCTTATCCTGCGATCCAAAACGACGCGAGACGCTTCCATCATACCAGGTTCTGAATTGGCCGATGATTTCTCCTCGCTCATTATGTTCCTTGCTTAGAAACTCCGTGAAATCCTTCATCACCACAACCTTCCCATCTGCCTCAACAGCGAAGCCTCTCAGCACCTCACCCTTAGCGTTAGTTAGTCCACTAACGATTGACCGAGCCGTCAGACCGTCCGCCTCTATCGTCATCTTCGTCAACCATAGGAGTGCTTTCAGAAGCTCCGACTTCAAGCCGCCGGATGCAACGATCAGCATGAGCCACACCGGATCTCCCGGGATCTTCCGATCAATCGCGCAGGCTAACAGTACCTCAATCAAGTCCGTGTCTTCAATGTAGAGCCACCTTTGGAATATCCTATGCAGATCATCGAGCGTAAGCGGCTCCTTCGCCTCCTCTATGGTGGCCTTCCATCGCTCCTTCGCCTTCCGTTGCTCCTCAGTCAAGGCCGGGCCGTCGACGTCAAGGTGAGAGCCGAAGAAATACTCATCAAGCTCGTCTGGAGGATTCTGCTCAGTCAATGAGCGGTCACCTTGTCCTCTTCCTTGACGTGTGGCAGTCCGAGAAGTCGATCACCACATCTCCGACACGAGTAAGTCCTCAAGCGTTCAGGTCCAACGTCACGCCATGAATTGCCTTCTCGTGTGCCGCAGAACCAGCATCTCCCATCCAGTTTACTAGCACTCTCCATGGTGGATTGGTATAGTTGAACTCGGTGTCTGTGACAGAACTCACTCTCGCATGACTGAACCGGAGAGGAGCATAGAAGCGGGATCATACCCCAGGGACATTTTGTTTTCACCCAGGCCGGAAGTTTTCCGATGTTGATCTGGAGCCTTCCCGGCAGGGATTCGTCAGTCATGGCTTCACGTCCTCCTCATGCCCTATTGGTGGTTCAGTCAGTCGCACCCTCCACTCAGGAGGCGCCGGCTTCAAACTGCCAATGACCTTGAGTTGACTCAGGTCCTGCTGTGGAGCTGCTGCCGCTCGAGCCGTAATTGGCTGATTGGTAGGATCCACCTTACGCCTCACGAATGGACTCCTAAGTTCAAACGGCCCGAGTTTCATTCAGTGTTGACCTCTTCTTCTCGACCGAGCACGACATCTTTAGGCCCACGCTTCTCCCACTGCTCGCGATTCCACATGCTGGTCGACCCGTTTTCATGGGTAGCCATCACAGTGCCATCCTTAGTCACATAGGCGCCTGCAACAGGGCTTTTCGCCTGTAATTCGTCCGAGAGACCGCTGTCCTCAACGGTCATTCCGGTTTTGGGGTTGGCTGCTCCTTTGGCACCATTTTTCCTCGGCTGTGGTCAAACTTGAGCGCCACGCGTTCAGTCGACTGCTCGTAGCTTTCAGCAGCGACATTTCCGACTGAAGTCTCCGGAATCGGTGCCCTTTGATCATACGCGTGGTCGTCGAATAGAACTCCGTTGTCCGTCCTGACCATTGCGCCTCGCTTGTTCTTGATGAGTGAATCAAGAACAATATTATGGATGGATTGATCGTCGATGTGCGGACTTACGCCCTGCAGGTAGCTGTCGACGGCATTCGTCGCATCAGCCAACACTTCCAACTTCCCTTCCGCCAGCGTCAGAGCGGAATATCCACCCACCATCTTGATCGCGTCTAGGCCCTTCAATGCGTACTCCCGCGCGAACTGCTTGCGTTCTTTATCCTTCTTCATTTCATCCAGGACATCAGTAGCCAACTCAAGCACCCTCCGGTGTCAAGTGTTCGCGTATCAGCATCCTGATCACGTCGCTTCTCGAGATGCCGAGTTTTTGGCTTCTAGCCGTGAGGAGCTTCTTATCGAGCTTCTCGAGCACGAAGCTGGTTACTTTCGGTTGCTTTACTTTCTTACTCATTCCAAACATTCTCCTTGGATGAAGATATGATGGAGGAGGTAATATTCCTTACTCGTTTGTTGGTAGGTACGCGAAAACGGGTACACTCAGGTGAAAGTATTCATGCTATGGCTCGAGGATCAGGCTTCGTTTGGGCGGCCTCAACGAGCGCCTGCTGCTCTTCTCTGTCTTTCACTTTGGCTTTCAACGAGTCAAGTTCTCGAGTTGTCGCCTGCAGGGTTCGCGTGAGAGCCTCGATCAATGAGTTCTGTCTAGCAACCACTTCCACGAGTTGCGATCGGAGCTCTGATTCAGCCATGAACCAAGGAGCCTCCGCAAGCTGGACAATGAGCCTTGTGTGTTCTGATTTCTTCCATGATTAGTGACGCGAACTCTGAGTCTTTCTCATTCTTCCGCAGGGTCGCTTGCAATTCAGCGAGGCCGTCACAGTTGCTCAAGAGGTTGCCTCCGACGCCACGATGGCGATGGCCGGGTCAGCAATGGTCTTCTTGCGAATATCGGTATTCTCGATATTGTCTGATGTCGACTCAACTGATACCGCTGCGGTATCATCGGTTGCTGCTGAGTCTGCCACTGTTGCCACTGCTGCTTCAGCCGTCTCGTCTGCAACGATCGCTGTCCCGACGATCTTCTTGTCAAGCTCAGGCGATCTTTTCCAAAGGAACTCGCAGGGCTTTGTTGGACTGTTGCCTGGAGTCGTCTGAATCCAAGCCGCCCCCTCGCTATCGTAGTACACCTTCGCGCCAGGGCGAGATTTCTTCGGTGTCACGTGATGAGACGGGTGAGACGTCAACCTTTCCTCTTCGCCTTCTCGTAGGCTGCTAGAAGCTTGTCGATGAGTTCGACGTCTGCCTTGATTGTTGGAAGCTGCTTTCGAGCGTTGAAGACTACCTGCCTGATATGGAGATCCTTCTCACCGTTCCGTTTGAGGTAGGCGTGAATCTTCTGCCGCTCGAGTTCAGTGAGTATCTTCGGGTTCATGGCGTTATATGAGATATAACAAGCTTTATACGTGTTGTGTTATCTATCGGGTAACAGAGGGGTGTTACAGATTGGATAACGAGCAGAGTGGAGAAGTTCTCGAGGCAACGTGGCAGAGTATCTTCAAGCCTGCCCCCTTGACTCTTGTCCCAGGAATGAAAGCGAAGAAATGCCGTTGTGGCAATGGAAACTGCAAACGAGCGAAAAGAATCCTCTGCACGTGCTCGTGTCACAGCGCGAATCATGGATCTGCAAACCGTGTAGGCATGGAACCACTCGACAAGACACTAGGCCTCGAGAAGTTCCACCTCGTTCCTTGGCTGGAGGTCTGCTGATTGGTCATTACTCCGCAGACGAAACGCAGAATCAAGAATCCCCTCAATGCTGCTGCGTATGTGCAGAAGGTCAAGGAAATGCTTCCTGAAAGTGACGACGAACATTGTCCACAGTGTCAAGGCGTCCTGAGGCCTGGAAGATTCAACTGGCTCACGTGTCCCAAATGCAAAGTCACATACCAGAGAGCGCTTCCAAACATTCGCCCTCTACAGTTGCACCGTTGGAGCAGTGAATCCGAACATAATGTTCACATTGGTACAGCCAGTGTAGACGTCAAGCCTCTTCAAGTTGATCGAGTCAAACCTCAGTCGAGATGTGAGGATTGTCCTATCTATCATGCCTGCCCGTATGGTGAGAAGCGGAGGGTTGACGTGAGGAGTAGGCTTTGAGGAAATCGAGACCTTGGAGGAAGTGGAAGCGACATAGTTACCGGGAGGTGGGATTGCCTACTCCAGTTCGGCGTCGACGCCTCAACAAGATCAAGGGCATCTTAGCTTCTGGGGCTAAGACTCTTCGCAGGGTCTTCTACATGCTGGGCCATGGAGCCAGCTATAAGGCCGTCATCAAGGATTGTGTTTGGCTTAGACTTCACGGTGAGCTCCCATGGAGCAGCATCGTGGAGGAAGGCCGCCACCTCGTAGGGTACCCGAGTTATACGAGTCTATCCAGCTTCATTCATTCAATCAGTGACCAGTACAGGCTCAGCAAGGCAGCGGCGTTTAGCAAACACATTGAGGTTTGGCTTGAGAAAGCCACGTTAGAAAACGTGTTCAATGATATCCTCTACAAGTACGACATCGACATACTTGTGACTCGTGGAGATATCAGTTGGACGGCGCTCAAGACAGCTAGTGAACGACTCGACGAAGACAGTGTCGTCCTCTACTTCGGCGATAACGACTCTTACGGCCTCAAGATGTACAAAGGCATTCAGGATCGTCTCGGTCAACTTGGCTCGCACCCAAGCTTCCACCGAATCGCTTTAACCGACGAGCAGGAAGCCAGATTCAAGTTTCCGAAGGGTGAACATCACCTCGACGGCATGCCGGAGGATGAGCTCAGCAAACTGTTGGAACCATGGGTCAAGAGGTACTTGGACGAAGAATTGTTCAAGCAACTATGTGACCAAGAAACTGAGGACATAGCAAGGTTGGAGAAGATTCTGGAGGAATCCTAGTTGAGAGCAGTCGCAGTCATCGGCTGGTGTATCCTCCTGATGTTCCTGCTCGTGTGGCTGGTAAGGTTGCTCTCTCCGTAGACCGACGATGGTCTGATAGAGCTGGGGCAACTGTAGAACATAATGTGAGCGGCCAAAAAATGAGGGTTCGGTTCCGAGAGCCTAATCGCGTGACGGCTAGAGGCCGTACCTTTCCTTGAATAGCTCCCCGACGTGCCTCCCGATGATTTCGTGGGCTTTCATCACCATTTCTGGACTAGTGTCGTCAGGGATTTTCCTCGTTTCCGTGACCGCTGGGATCCCACCTGTACCGACGACGTCTTCCGCTTTGTAGTAGACACCTCCTAGACCCGCTTTTGACAAGTCATCCTTGACGCGAGTTGTCAGGGTGTCCAAAGCCTCCTTCTTGCTCACTCCTCTGTAGGTCAAACCATTCACCTCCAGAAAGGTATCGTACCTGAGAGATAATGACGCTTTCTGATCTCAGAGTCTTCCGAACTGTCTGCTCTGGATCTTAAGCGAGCGAGGCAAGCCATTCGCTCCACCGGCCTCAAACCGCTCAAGAAGTGGAAGAAGTGACGACCGCTTGGTTGTCCTGGGTGCGGTGTATCCCTGAATACTAGACTTCGATTTCTTTGAGAAACTCTGCGAAATTGGGGATAGAGTGTCCGCTAGCCAATCGCTGCAAGCCTCTTAGGAACTTTTTCCTGCGTCCAATAAGCGAGACAGTGTAGAGTGCCATCACTGAGAGGATACCCACCGTCACAAGGAACAACATCGCGAGAAGAGGGCCGTTGGTGTTGCCTGACAGAACCGCTCCTAGGAATGTGCCTAGAGAGACGCTGCCCATCACCACGGCCACATTTGACACCATACCAAGGGACGGGGCGCTGAACTGCGTGTGAACATCCAGAATGCGTAGTTGCCAATCGGGGTCTTCCGCTGAGACCAAGCAGACCTACCAGCTACTAACTTCCAAGAGGATCCATAAGTTAGTTTCAGGCATTCGAGGGAACCGACCAGCACGTTAGGCACTTGCCCAAGATGCAGCGGTCAGCCAGAAATGACAGTATAGTTTTTATTTTTTACGGGTTAACTAGACGCATAAGAAAAGGTTGCTAATACCCCATTTCTCGATCTTCCAGCCAAACACCTTCTGATAGAACTTCACCGCTCGACCCGTATCATCTGCAGGAATCTCGAAGTGTACAACTCTAGGCATGAACTTCTCTCACTCCCTCTCTCAAAAGCAAGCCCGGTCTCGCCTCAAAAGTATTGGGAGTACCTTCATGGACCTTCATGGCCTGTCGCGTGGGTATTATCGTTAATGGGGTAATTCACAGCCTTCAATATTGACCGCAACGGGTAGTCTGGATCATTTGGTGCACCCGGTGGTCCATTTACCCCATTTGGGAACGCTTATGCTATTGGGCACCATTCTATACTATGGGGTAATTGCGGATGTCGATTCCTGAGACCACGAAAGACAAGGAGTACTGGGCCGAATACATGAAAAAGCACGGCTTCGTTACTCCCCGCATCGAAGCCGATCGAACCAGCATCGGCGACTTGAAGGTATTCTGCAGCATACTGTTCCCATACAATCCAAGAAAGGCTGAACTGGCCGAAGCGATCCTCCGGGAAATGAGTCGAGTGCATCTCAGCAAAGTCGAGCTATACAAGGACCTCGCACCGAAACTGATTCGAGAGAAGCATTGCTCTGCCCGAACTCTAAGCCAGACCTGGCAATCATTGCTAAGGAGCGGGCTTCTGAGTCGCGTGAGAAGGAACGAGCCAGCACAACTGAGCGACAAATTCTCCAACAGATTGGAGATGCTAGCGCAGTATTGGCGCGAAAGAATTCTTGAGATACCTAGAGGAGAGCTAGCGTAGTCGTTCGACGTCAGCTGCACCATGATTGGTCGCAGAGCCTTACTTCGGCGCCGCAACACTCATAGTCTGTCTTTTTCATGAGGGGCAAGAAACAGGAATGTTTGAGAGCTTGACCAAGGCAACGCTAGAATGAGAGACGAAAGGTTCTCCGCTTAGCTAGTGTCAAGGCCTTGAGGAGAGTCTTCAAAGCTTCAGTTGCTTGGCTAACCACGTTCGCCTGTGCGGATGCAGGATGGTCGCTGTCCGCCATTCTATTCTCTGAGGAAATCATGCGCTATCCGTACTGGCTCCGCTTGACTGTCGTGTTAGGATTCTTTCTGGCATGCGTCGCCACAATAGCGATCGGAGCGATGGCATGCCATTACACCATCCCAACCAAGACGTATGGTTGACCGTCGGGCAACGCACGGCTGACTAGGTCAACGCCGCACGGCCCTCCAATTTTCTGGAGAGTTACGGAACCCTCCAGTTTTTTGGACTACGACGTGTACCGCATGTCCGTTTTTGCGGGCGCTTGATCGGCAGGCAGAGCAGGAATGGGCGGTAGGGGCGGGGGAATGTTAATCGTCTTTGAGATCAAGATCGCTTCCGCTATCGCCGTGCTCGCAATGGCTTGAAGGATTTGGGCTGGAGGAACTTTCTTCTCCTTCTGTTCCTGAAGGATCTTCTGCAATTCATCCTTCTCGCCCTGAATCCTTGCACGACCCTTGATGCTGATCTGTGCGATGGCGGGCGTGAAGTTCACGGTGAATACGAACGGTGATCGTAGGCTCCCGTCGCTCTGCTCTTCGATCCCCAGTACGTTGATGTTAACCGCTATCTGGATTTGGGCCGGCAGGTCCTTCTCGACTTCCCACAGGCGTTCGCCCGTTATGTTTGTCACGAATACGTTGACCTTCATCAAGGAAACCTCAACCCACTACCCAGTCCTTCACCCCTCTTTAACCTTGTCAAACCGTCATGACTAAGGCTCGTCACCTTGACAGGAAGCCGCGCGTTAGGATTTTATGTGTCCGTTCCAATTTCCTTTCCATATTCCATTCCACTTTGGAACGGAAAATCAAATCACGACAAGATGATCAAAATGCTGGAAGTTTTGGCAAATTACGTCGCGACGAGAAAAAGAGGAAAGAACGGAAAGACGTACGAATCGCCGCGGATCTACATTCCGACCAAGTTGGCCTGTGATTCGGGCTTTCCGATGCCTGGGAGGCTGGTTAGGGTGAGGGTTAGGGTAGTGGGGGGGCGCCTGCTGATAGAGAAGGCTTCGAGGAAGGATCTGGAGAGATTCGGTGAGTTGCCTGCCAAACGCGTGAAAGGCAAGAAACGCAGGAAGAGACGTTAGCACGCGCTACGCGTGGGTGGGTGCAATACGCCTAGAACGGCGAATCCGTGCCAGGTAGCCTTCGCGGTCTATCTCCCCTGCTCTTATGCGTGTGGATGAGATCGGTTCGAAGTCTTCGGCAACAACCATACCGATCGATACTACGGGTAACGGCTTGAGCCCGCGCCTTCTCCTTATCGTGTTGATCTTGTCAGCCATCTTCTTCGTCATCCGGCTGACCACCACGGCGCGGACTGTAGAGTCATTGATGATTGGACCGTAGGGGTCATCCAGAGGGATTATCTTCGCCCTGTCAAGCAGCCGCTCCTTCTTCAGGAAAGAGATTAGTTCCCGTTTCCTTTTCAGGTACGGGTCCACCCGATGATTCTTGACGAGACGCTTAACAAAGCCGTTCCTGCTCAGCCCTATTAGGACTCGGTCACCCGCCCGGAAGGCCGTCCTGAGAAGAATCTTGTGTCCCCTGTGAAGCACATCGAAAGTCCCGCCAATCGCGACCTCCTTGAAAGGCCGAATTCCTTCCGTCATAGCAGACGAGCCCCTGCGAAGTCCAAGGAACACATAAACGCCTGTGTCTTGGGGAAGCGCCTCTTGACAGCCATCAGGATGCCTCTGGCCATGTCTTCATCTGCAATCCCATGAACCGCCTGGCCGAGCATGTTCTGAGTTGCGCCGATCGCTCCAGCGGCATCCATCAATTCTATGAGTTGAGCAGTCTGAGGAGACATCATTCCCAAACCGTAGGCGAATTTCTTCGAAGCCCTCATGAAATTGCCCGGCCGGAGATCAGTTACGATGGATCGAAACGCCTCCCTGCCCAAGACATTGACCCTCCTCCTGAGAGCCTTGGATCTGAGAGCCTTCTTCGTCGATATTGGGCCGAAGCAAGCCGCAATGACTTTCAGTCGCTGTGAGGCCGGCAGCCTATCAATCACAGCAATGCCGGGGCCTCCACTCTTTCTCGTGAGGATGAAACCACCATTCAGGATCGGCCCGACAGTTCCTAATCCAGTTCCATTTGCGATTTCAGCCTTGTGCACTATTTGTCCGACCTCGTTCACGGACATGCCCAGATTGGCGCCGTCGGAAAAGGCGAGGGCAGCTGACAACGAACCTGCCGCGCTCGCCCCGTAGCCTGCCCCAATAGGAACTTCCACATGATGCTCGACTGTCACATCGTATCTCTCTCCGGAAATCTGAAGGAGCCTCTTGACTGCTGAGATTGAGGTCTTCGCGTAGTTGGCAGGTCTGTTGTTGATCCGTACGGAGATACGTGATTTGTCGGCGTGCTTCAGCCGCACGCGGGTCAGCACGCCTCTGGATATTACGAAGCCGCCTCCTCTTGCGCCAGCATATGAGAGATCCTTGAATGGACGCCCGTCAGGACGCTTGTCGTGAATCTCGAAGAAACTGCTGATTCCCGCCGGCGAGAATGCGGATGTCTCACGCATTTCTGCTCTGGCTCACCTTTGGTTGCTCGATCCTGAGGGTCGGCAACGTAGCTCGCACGGCCTTGACTATCGGCGGCGTGAGGATCAACAGGAACGGAATCTCGGATAGGTATGTCCAGAGCGTAGTCCCGTATGCAAAAACGATCGGCAACCCACCGGAGCCAAGCCCCAGCACTTGTGGCATTACGAAGAAGGAACTGTAGGCGACTATCCCGAATCCGATTATGAGACTGCCAACTGCTAGTCCGATCGATGAGGCGGCTTGCACTTGAGCCCAAGACGAACGGGCCAAGTAGGGCACAGCAACCAGCGCAACCACGACGGCGCCTATTCCAACAAGCATCGACAATGTCGATCCGGAGAACGCGTACACGCCGTATGCCACCAATATTACCGGAGCCACTATACCGGCCGTAATGCTTCCGACCCTCGCCGCGCTCTTCAATGACTTGCGCGAGAGATATCCCAGAAGAGCAAAGCAGACAAGGTTTGAAGGCACCCCAACGAAAAGACTGAGAAGTGCATCATGGTGCCCGTAAACCACGTCGGCGATAAATATTCCAACGGCCGCGCCTACTCCTCCGACCCAGGGACCGAAGAGAACTGCGAACGCGCCTGGGACGAAGACCTGCGGCCAGAACCTTACCCCGAAGAGTGTGACCGGGAATAGGGTCCATAGTGCACCCGTCGCGGCATAGAGGGCCGCATTGAGGGAAGCCATGGCTACCTGCAGAGCGCTTTGCCTCATACGAAATCCTGAGATCCCTGAAGCGGGGAGGCCTTAACATTTCCCTAGAGACACTGGGCATACCTACAAAGTCTATATAGATTCCAAGGCACGGGACGCGAGGCGAACAGAAAACGTGGGTGGTGCACACCCAGGAGACCCACACACACAATTCAAACGAAACGACGGTTCAAATTCAGACGCTCGCACCATTAGACCCACACCTATGAGAAATTTCGTTACATGTGCAATGCCTCGCTGCAAGTTAAGCCTGATGATGTGCACACACCCTATTCGCCCACGCTGGAGCATTATGCATGCGCAACCAGGCGGCTCCAATCACACACACGCGTACCCGAGACGCAGTGGGTTGCCGGAGCTCATTCATTCTCTGCCTGATCATGACGATGCCTGATAGCTGCCAGCAGGATCATGGTACGGTTCACGATTCCGTAGAACCGAGTAGCAGCACATCAGCAGACGTCTCGCTGCCGCGACCTTCGCGATCTGTGCACCCTTCCTCTCCGCTATCGCATGGTACGCGCGAGTGATTGACGTATCATACTTCAGATGCGTATGGACGCATTCGACCATGATCCAGCGTAGCCAACGTGAACCCTCCTTCGTTATTGAGCCATACCGTCTATACCGACCTGAGATCGATACGGACGGAGCCAATCCAGCGTAGCTGCATACTTTCTCTCCGTCGGGGAACCTGTCAACGGTGCCTATCTCAGACTTGACTAGTAGCGCCGAATAGTATCCTATGCCTGGAATCGTCATCAGAAGCCTAACATCCTCATCCCCTGAAGCCAATCCGCGTAGTTCTCTAGAGAGCTTCCCTACCTGAATGTCAAGCGTGGAGATGACTGACAGGTAGCAGTCGACCGCATCTAGTTGCAGCGAGCGCAGCCACTCCAGCCCCTTCGATGTGAACAAGCCATACTCGGAGGGTGGAGTGAATCCGTTCATCGCCAGCTGAGCTTTGATCTTCACCTTCAGCTTGCTACGCATCCTCACCAGGAAGGCTCTACGTCTAACCTTCTCTCGTAAGGCTGCGATATCGTCTGGAGGCATGTACGATAATGGCAAGGCGTCTAGCCGAGCCA
>Ga0187878_1001579_pt1 | contig 21804 bp, 32 predicted proteins | sample June2016WEW_17_1_FD_132979 | JGI IMG/M metagenome (GOLD analysis project Ga0187878, IMG submission 132979) | Peatland microbial communities from SPRUCE experiment site at the Marcell Experimental Forest, Minnesota, USA - June2016WEW_17_150 | ecosystem: Environmental > Terrestrial > Soil >...
AAGCGCGTCATCCTCGAAATCTACGACGCGATGGCAGAGTCCATCCGCACCGGTCACCCCTACCAAACCCGCCTCGACCCGCCCCCCGCAGATCCCCGTTGCTGCCACCCGCTGAGGGAGAGACTGTGATGGTAAGGGAGCCGGCCGAAAGAAAAGTGAAGGCGCCTTGGACATCCGACCACGTCCTGAAATGGCTGGTAGATACAGGGACATCCCTGCGAACCAGGGATGGCAGAAAGATATGCTGTCTAGAATTCCGGTACCAGCAAGATGAGAGGATCCTCTCCGCGTGGGCGAAGCACTTTCGCAACCACTATTGCAATGACGAAGAGATCGATGAGCTCCGCGAAGGCACTGGACTTGCACGGCAGCAATACTTGGAACAACACGTGTTCCCCGACAGCGCATGTGCCCCAGGTCCGAGCATTCGATCCGGGGATTTCGCCGAAATCTTGGTTGCAGACTACCTCGAGTATTTGCTTGGATACTGGGTCCCTCGCTTCCGCTACGATTGCAAGTCAGTGCGCAACGAATCGACAAAGGGTACGGATATTCTTGGATTTCGTTGGGCAGGCAAAACGGAATCTGCCGAAGATATTTTAGCCATGTTCGAAGCCAAGGCTTCCCTAAGTGAAACAGGAGTTCGCACGCGCCTTCAAGATGCGGTGAATGACTCCGTTAAGGATATTCACGTTCGCAAAGCAGAAACCCTGAATGCGCTCAAACGACGTTACATCCGCGAAGGGAATCATTCTCGTGCCCTTGCAATCCAGCGATTCCAGAACGTGGCAGATCATCCTTACCGTGAAATATCTGGGGCCGTCGCTTTGTTCACGAGAGGAGCATATGATTCGAAGACCGTATCTGAGACCGAAACGTCCCACCATCCGAACGCTGCCAACATCATCCTCGTGGTGATCACGGGGGACGATCTGATGCGACTCGCACACGATCTCTATCGGAGGGCGGCGCGTGAAGCCTGAACGAAATGCCCTCCATCTTTTGGCGATCGCCAGCTCCAAAGCCAAGATGTGGGAGTACAGGGTTCCGTTGACTGCCCACATAGCGATTACGGAACACCCTTCCAAACTGCTCGACCTGGCCATCGGTGCGCTCGGAGATTTCTCGGCGTTCGTAAACGGTGAGCCGTGCGACGCTAATGGTTACCAGGAGAGAGCAGAGGCGTTGCGTTTCGCATCGCGATTCTTTGACACCTTCCGGGCCAGCCGGCTGGCTGAGGATCTGGACCCATACGATTTCCTATGCGCGTCCGCCAGCTACTACCTGTGCGACATGCCTGGAAGCTCCGCGGTCTTGGCGCGCCAACTCGACCCTGACAGGTTTGATCTGGGGGCGGGAGGCATGGATCGAGTTCTACTTGCTCTTCTACGGGATGAGTCCACGGCACTGCGCGTCCCCGTGTCGACACGGTTCAGGTCCGCCGCGGCCGCCTTGCTGGACGGCTATGCTGCATTCAGGCGAGGAGATGTTGACGGCGAGGCGGCCGTGCAAGCCGCCGACGATTTGAGGCATGCTATTTACCATTCGGGGAGCGCTCGCGAGCTCCTGTTCGCGGATGCAGCGGCTGCAGTCCTGAGGAAGCGCTTCGATTATTCCGTCTGGACTTGCCTGCCGCGTTTCACCGAGCTACCGCGGGAACGGTGGCGGCGCGCTGCATCGAAGCCGTCCTTCATGCGCGAGTTCTGGCCAGCACAAAGACTACTCGGAGAAAAGGGGATCTTGCGCGGCGTGTCAGCTGTGGTCCAGATGCCCACCAGTGCGGGCAAGACAAAGGCCACTGAACTGATCATCAGGAGTGCGCTCCTCTCCGGTCGGACATCCCTAGCAGTAGTCGTTGCGCCCTTCCGCGCGCTCTGCCACGAGATCTCCGGCGATCTTACCGCAGCCTTCGTTGGTGAGAACACTCAGGTTGACGAAGTGTCGGACGTTCTTCAGCGGGACTTCGACGTCATAGCGCTCTTGAGCCGAAATCAGGTTCTGGTTGTGACGCCCGAGAAATTGCACTATGTGCTCCGGCATCATCCCGGACTAACAGCTCACATCGGCTTGATAATCTATGATGAAGGGCACTTGTTCGATGACGGCACGCGAGGTGTGAACTACGAATTGCTATTGGCCTCAATCAAACGGCAGCTTTCCGCCAACGCACAAGTGCTGTTGATCTCGGCCGTGATCGGCAACGCCGATGACATTCGCAAATGGCTTGTTGGCGACAATGGGACGAGCGTGTCAGGTCGTGGCCTGGACCCCACATACCGGAGCGTAGCATTCGTGAGTTGGCGACAACAGATCGGGCGACTCGAATTTACGGACGCGGCCAACTCAGGGCGAGACTCCTTCTTCGTGCCCCGCGTTCTTGAGCAGGTCCAACTGCGGCTACGTGGCCGCGAAAGTAATCTTCGGCCCTTCCCGATGAAAGATGACCCCAGTGATATCGCTCTCTATCTCGGTCTGAAGCTTGTTGCCAACGGGAGTGTGGCTGTCTTCTGTGGGCGGAAAGATTCTGTCTCGAAAATATGTACGAGGATTGTGGATTGCTTCACCAGGAGCCTGCAAACTGACTGGCCTGCAAAGTTTTCTGATGCCGACGAAGTGCGCCGACTCTTCCTGCTTCACGAACGCAATCTAGGCAGGGATTGCGAACTCACCATTAGTGCTGCACTGGGTGTCTATGCGCACCACGGAAATGTCCCACACGGAATCCGTATCTCGGTCGAGTACGCCATGCAGAAGGCGCTCGTTCGGATTGTCATTTGCACATCCACGCTTGCTCAAGGAGTGAACCTCCCGATCCGCTACATCATCGTGGCAGGTGTGTACCAGGGCCGAGATCGCATTAAAGTCCGTGATTTTCAAAACCTGGTGGGGCGTGCTGGACGTGCGGGTATGCATACTGAGGGAACCCTTCTTTTTGCAGACCCACTCATCTACGACGCGCAGCGCACAACCGGGGAGAATTGGCGCTGGTCGGCAGCCAACATTTTACTAAATCCGGACTTGGCGGAGCCGTGCCTGAGTGCCCTCGCCGCGGTGCTGAGGCCTATATACGATGACCGGCAGGAGGCGCACCTAAACGCCCCCCCTTTATACTGGGCTGAAGTGTATTTAGGTGATCCAGAGGGATTCCTTACTCTGGCCAAACGCATTGCCGATGGACACGCTTCTTTCAGTGAGGACGACGTCAGAGCCCAACTGGCAGCCAAAAAAACAGCGTTGAGCGCCCTCCAGAGCTATCTGCTCGCGCATTCAGAGGATTGGCTCACGCCGGATGCGCAAATAGTCACTGATGGACTTGCCGAGGGAACACTTGCCTTCTCCATGGCCGACGACCAAGGTAAGGGAAACATCCGTGCATTGTTCCAGCTCCTGGCCGTGAATATGGCAGGGCAGGTTCACGAGGCGCCGCGCCGGGCGGCGTTCGGGCGGACACTTCTCGGACTCTCGGATTGCCTACTGGTCGAGAACTGGGTCCGTCTGCACCTCGACCAACTCCGTGAATGCCCCGAGCCGGACTTGCTTCTGAGCGTTCTGTGGTCCTTGCTCATAGAGCGCATCCCGAACCGAACATTTCGCAGCTGCAGACCCGTTGACATACTGCTCGGAATGGGGGAAGGCTGGGTAACCGGCCAGCCCTTCCACTTGATCTTCCAACGCCTGGGAGATGCGCGCATCGGTCTCGGCCCTCGCCCGCGGAAATGTACGCTTCTCAATGTTATCGAGATGTGCGAGAACGCACTGGGCTACGAGGGTAGTCTATTGGTTGGGGCAGTGAGCGAGATGGCTGGAATCCATGCGCCCGGAGAAGATGCGCTGTCGGCTATGCTGACGATTTTCCAAAAGCGGCTGAAGTACGGGCTGCCCGGGGAACGCGAAGTGATTCTCTACGAATTGGGATTCGCCGATAGGCCGTTGGCGCAGGAACTGGCGGGAATGCTTGTGCAGGTGGCTTCCAACAAGCGAGCAATTCTCGCCGCACTTAGAACGAGGCGGACTGAGGCAGAGGCAGTCCTGGCAAACTATCCATCCCTGTTCCGAAAGAAGCTGGCCGACGTCTAATCAGGGTGGTTCGGCATGATGGCAACGGAACCCCAGCATTCGATCGTTACGTCGGCATGGACTATTCCGGTGCGCACACATCGACCTTGATGGCCTTTCTAATTATGGCGACAAGGAGCTTGATTCTATTAAGGAGATTGTGATCGATGAAAACGTCGTGGCAAGTCGCGACCGCCGCCGAAGCCTTTGCTGCAGCACAGTTTGCTCGATGCGGCTGGAATGTTTCCGTACAATACGGCGCCAACCAGCCTGAGTATGACTTGGTTGCGGTCGATGGTGACAGGGTTCTTAAGGTATCCGTCAAAGGCAGCAAGGACGGGGGATGGGGGCTAACACAATCATTCGTAAAGAATGCCGACTATCATGGCGCTGCGGACCAGTGGGTGTGCAGGCACAGCAACAAGACGGTTTTCTGTCTTGTTCAGTTCAAAGACACCTCGATCGAGACCCTTCCAAGGATGTATCTTGCCACTCCACAGGAAATCGTCGACTGGCTAAAAAATGCTGCAGCAGGCCGTGGAGATACAGTCCTTTATGAAAGGCATGAATGGAGCCCAAGGGCGTACGCAGCAGGTACGATAGATACGATGCCAGAGTCCTGGAAGTTCACGGAAGAGCGACTGGAAGAGATAGCAAAGAAGACGGAACAGGTCACCTGCGGAGCTGCAAAATCAGCGCGCCGGTGACGTGTGCGCTCAAACTCACAGCCGGCTCAGCACTGGTGATGCCCGTGCGGCTAGCGGCACAAATACGAAATCTCTGCAGACAGGGAGGAACATGTCCATGCTTGGAATAGCAGCGATCACGCACAAGACCACGACAAAAAGCATTCTTGACTTAAATAATCTCTACGATCATGGTCACCTGAACCTGCACCCTGGATTTCAGCGGCAGTCTGTGTGGACGGAACGGGACCGCGCCAAACTGATTGACAGTATTTTACGCAACTATCCGCTGCCGGCGATTTTTCTCTATAAACGTGAAGAAGCCGGCAAGCTGGTGTTTGACGTGATCGATGGAAAACAGCGCCTCGAATCCATATTCATGTTCACCGGTGCAATGCGAGGGCGCTTTAGTACCCGCACGCAATTGCCACGTGCTGATTCGGTGGAGTGGGTTAGCTGGCGGGTGCTAAAGCGGAATGGGCTCCAGCACCTCATTACGGGCTACGAGATCCCAGTGATCGAGGTGGATGGGGAGATGGGTGACATCATTGATGTTTTTGTTCGGATCAATTCCACTGGGAAGGCCCTAACAAGACAGGAACAGCGTCATGCTCGGTTTTACAACAGCCCTTTCCTGAAGGAAGCATCCCGGCTTGCGAATCGTTTTGAGGGCTACCTGCTCGACAACGGAATATTCAGTCCGGGGCAGCTGAGCCGCATGAAGCATATCGAGCTGATGTGTGAGCTGATGCTTTCGATTGTGCAGGGCGATGTGTTGAATAAGAAAACAGCCCTCGACCGGGTGATGGCCACTAAATCCTTTGACGGAAGGCAACTCGGCAAGGCGTCACGGATGGTCACGACCACCTTAAACCGGATTCGTCGGATGTTTCCAAATCTCTACTCGACTCGGCTTCGGCAGGTAACGGACTTTTACTCTTTGGCCGTCCTTATCGGGAAGTTTGAGCAGGAAGGACTCATTCTGACTGACCGCCGCCTCAACGAGCTCGCGTGGGATTTGTTGCTTGCATTTGCGACCCGGGTCGATGAAGTCCGCGACCTTCAACGCAAAGCGAAGGGTGCACGAGCAGATCAGGAACTCTACCGCGATTATCTTTTAACAGTCTCCCAGATGACTGACGATGTGGCCCAAAGACGCAAGCGAGAGCAGATCTTACGCGGAATTCTCGGCAGCCTTTTTGCGCGAAAAGACTCCCAGCGTGGCTTTACATCAGAGCAGCGCCGCATTATCTGGAACACGTCAGCCAATCGGGTTTGCGCCGAGTGTTCCTGCAAATTGACATGGGAGGATTTTACGATCGATCATATCAAACCATACAGCAAAGGGGGGCGAAGCCTTCTGGAAAATGCGGCGCTCATGTGCCGAAAACACAATTCCAAAAAAGGAAATCGACGGAGGTGATAGAGTGACGTGACTCTCCCATCATGGCGATGGCCTCCCCAGTGTGACCCTCAACAGCCCGGCTGAGTCATTCCGTAGAGATGTATCCGTCCCTGCGGAACCATAACTTCGCGCGCGCTGGACGCAGCAATGACCAACGCAATGCTGATTCGGCCATCGCATGGATGTGCTTCGCCGATCTCGAGGGTAGTTTAGCAGGGTTCCTCGATCCGTCCCTGGCGCCAAACGAGCGCGAAGAGGCTCAAATCGAAGGCTGGATTCTGTGGCCAAAGTGAATACAGTGACAATGGTTTTTGGCATGATGGATTGGATCGCATGGCGACAACATTTCCATTTCTGACAACCTGCGACTAGCAGGGCAAGTGCGAAGGCCCGCTAGTCCATGGACGTAATGCTCATTCTAGGAAATAGGTCCAAATTCATGTCTTGCTTTATAGAATGAACGGATAATAAACAGGAGTCCAATTGTCTATGAGCCCAGATTTCTCCTCTGGCGCAAATGTCCGGATTATCACCGAGCGCGATCAGATTGGCGTCGTTGCTGGAGAGCCGCGGCGGATGGCGGGTGAGGACTGGTACAAAGTCCAATTCTCTGACGGCCGGATTCAGACGATCCCGGGACGAAATCTGGAAATCTATGAAGGCCCGCAAGATGTGGAAACGCTTCTGTGCCGAGGTGCCTTCGGCAACCGGGAAACCCTAACGCGCATCATTACGATCACGAAGACTCAGCGGCCACTCTCGAACAACATTTACTCTTTCCGGGCATCGCGAACGGCCTTCTATCCCCATCAGATCAAGCCAGTATTGAAGTATTTGGATTCGCCTAAGAACCGGCTTCTGATCGCAGATGAAGTAGGACTCGGCAAAACCATCGAGGCTGGTTTGGTCCTTGTGGAGGAACGCGCCCGCCAGGAATTGAATCGCGTCCTGATCGTTTGTCCATCAGCATTGCGCCAGAAATGGGCACGGGAAATGAAGAGCCGATTCGATGAAAGTTTCGAAATCCTGGATACAGGCAGGTTTCGGCAATTTCTTGCTGCATTCGAAGAAGAGGCTGAAACTGCCTTTCTGAGGGGAATCATCTCGATTCAAGCTTTGCGTGGGGAGCCCCTGCTCGAGGATATCGAAACCAGAATGCCTCATTTTGACCTGGTGATCATCGATGAAGCGCATCATTTGCGCAATCCCGAAACCTTCTCGCATGCGGCGGGAAGGCTCTTATCCGAATGTGCCGACTCCATGCTCCTGCTGACGGCAACTCCAGTTCATCTCGGCAATGAAAACCTGTTTTACCTGCTGAGGTTACTCGATTCTGAGGAGTTTGATGAGTACTCCGCATTTGAGCGCCGGCTGCGCATCAACGAGCACATTATCCGCGCCCAGCGACTTTTGGGACGCAAGTTTCCAGCAGACCTAAGCCGCTGCCTTGAAGAGCTGCGGAAGGTGGAAGAATCAGCGGAGCGCGAACGGTTCACGCAAAATCCAATGTACTCAGATGTTCTACGGCGATTGGGTGAGTACGACGGCAGCCGGCGTGAGCACGTTGTTGAATTGCAGCGGTCCATTGCCGGCCTCAATTTGCTGGGGCACGTTTTTACCCGGAGTCGCAAATCCGAGGTACAGGAAAGGAGGCCGGTCCGGCGGGCCACGGCACTGAGGCGGGAGTTTTCCGAAGAGGAAATGAAGTGCTATCAGGAAATCACGTCATTTGCGATGCATTGGTACGAACGCAGGCTCCAGGAAAGGGGCCATGTTAATTTTCTTGGACAAGCTATCGGTGCGGATGGTTTCGCGGCGATCATGCTCAAGCGGCAGGCTGCAAGCTCGCTTCCGGCGTTGATCGAGCAGACGATCACAGCAGCAGGATCAGAAAACGAAACCGACATGGAAGATCTTGCCGATTCCTGCGAAGATGAGCAGGCTCCTAAAGAGGTAGCCAAAACCCTCGGATCAATCAAACAGGATCCAACGTTTCAGGCGATTGCGCAGCGGTATCGGGAGTTGGAAAAACAGGACAGCAAGTATGAACGGCTCGTTGGGGCGATCCAGGATCTGGACCAGACGGAAGCCCGGAGAAAGCTGATCGTTTTTTCCTTTTTCAAAGGAACCTTGAAATACCTCTTGCGGCGGCTTACTCAGGACGGATTTGCATGCGTTCTGGTTCACGGCGATGTGCCATCGACCCCCAACAACCCTGAAACAGACGAACGGGGTAAATGCTTCAAGAAATTTGAAGAGGATCCCGGCATCCGTGTTCTTCTCTCTTCAGAAGTCGGCGGCGAGGGTTTGGATCTTCAGTTTTGTCACATACTCTTCAATTACGACCTGCCGTGGAATCCAATGGTCGTTGAGCAGAGAATTGGGCGCCTGGATCGCTTTGGGCAAGCTTCGGACTCTATCCTGATTTTTAACTTTTCGACACCGAATACGATTGAGGACCGAATCCTCTATCGCTTGTACGAGCGCATCAACATTTTCGAGCACTCAATTGGCGACTTGGAGCCGATTCTGGGTTCCGAAGTTCAAGAACTAGAGCGAAAATTCCTGCGCAGCCGCATGACTCCGCAGGAGGAGGAAGCTGAGATAGAGAGAGTTGCGAGTGTCCTGGAAAGAAAACGCCTGGAAATGAAGGAACTCGAAGCAGAGAGCGAAAGGCTGATCGGGCATGATGAATATTTCAACGAGGAGCTTGAGAGAGTGCGAAAACTGGGGCGTTATCTGACCCCCGGTGAACTCGAATTGCTAGTCCGCGATTTCCTGAATGCACGCTTCCCGCGTTCGCTCTTGCAGGCAGGTCCGGCGCCCGGTTTCCTGAACCTTGAAGCGAGACAGGACCTGCTTGATTTTGTTCGCAGGCAAATTGATGCGCGCGACCCTCTACTCCTTCAGTTTCAGAGCAAAGTGCTTCGGGGCCCCATACTGGTTTCCTTCGACTCGCAAATTGCCTTTGAGCATCCCGAGGTTGAATTTCTTGCAGTTCATCACCCGCTGATCCGGGCGATTGCAGAGCACTATCGCCTGGAAAGCGCCACCCTTCATCCCGTATCGCGCATTGCCATAACGTCAGATTCCGCCCCTGAAGGAACTTACTTGTTTCTTGTCTACCTCCTTGATGTTAAGGGACTTCGTGCCCGACTCCAATTTGAGCCGGTATTCATCGGAATAGGTGATCATGGAGCACTTGACCAGCCCATAAGTGAAGCTCTGCTAAGCCAAATGGTCACGAACGGAACAACACTAGAAGTAGTCCCCGGATTGACTGAAGAACAGATCCGCGAATTGATTCAGGTTGCCAATGACATCTTCGGTTCCCGGCTTGTGGAGATTCAGGCGGACCTACAAGCCACAAACAACGCTCTGGTAGCTCAAAGACTAAGCAGTCTGGAGGCGTCTTATCGTGTCAAGCTTGGTCGCCAGTATCAGAGATATGAAGCTCGATTTCGCAAACAGCTAGCCCCGCAATACATAAGAATGATTGAAGGCACCATCAAGCGATTGGAGTCAGAACTGGAATCCAAGAAACGGGAGATAGAGCAAAGCCGCCGGCTCGATCCCCGATATGAGCTGATTGCCGGTGGAATTGTATCCGTGAGGAGGGCCTGAGAATGGGTTTCATGCGTTGGCTGGGTGAAAAGCTTGGCCTGCTTCCAAAGCGCGCCTTGCTTCAGAAAAAGCCCCGCCCAATTCCCCCCGCTCCAAGATTTCCGGTGGCCGAACGAGAGCCCACCGTTAAAAAATCCAGGACGGAGCTGCCCGAGGATAAATCCCCTGCGATATATCGGAAAACTGCTGTCAGCATAGAAACTCGTAAAATCGAATCGCCCGTGGCCGCTAAGACTCAGATCCCACCTGCTAAGCCTGAAGCTTTGATCAATATCGGCTTCGATTTCGGGACGTCATCGACAAAGATCTTCTGGCGGGATGTCTTTAATGATCGCGTAGCACTACTCGGCTTCGAAGACAATATCTCAGGCTATTCCTCTGTTTGTCTGCCGAGTACGTTGAAGATTCTCCGAAACGGAAAGCTATTATTTGGGAATGCTGCAGAGAAGGATAAGAATCCGGGTACGGTCTTTCGTTCACTTAAGGTTTGTTTCGCATGCAATCATAACGCGCTTACGTGTCGCGATTGCGGACCATCGGCCCAGCTTGGCAAGGTTGCCCGGGGTCGGTTTTTGATCCAAACGGACAGTGCTAGTGATATTCGAGTAACAGCTGCAGACTTGTGCGCGATTTTGGTGGCAGGTCTCATGCGTGAAGCAAAATCGAAAATCGTCGGCTGCTTGATTCCAGGGAACCGCATCAAATTTATCAGCAACATGGCGGCGCCTTTAGATCAACTTGAGGGCCATAGAATTCGCGACCCTTTTGAGAGACTTTTTTATTATGGAACAGAACTGGTAGAGCAACTTGGCGCTAATTCCACACTTGAATCTGCTCTCAATCTCTGCCGGCGGCTCGCCCAAAATGTGCCATCGATCCCCGATTCCCAGGAACGTTTGACCTTCGTTGTTCCCGAGGCCATCGCTGCCGTGCACGCCTACTGCAAGCTCCCTCAGACTGAGGACGGACTCTATGCCCTGATTGACGTTGGAGCCGGGACCACAAATGTTTCGTTTTTCCGCTTTTCGCGCGACTTCCCGAAGCCGGTCGCATTCTATGCCTCTCACACAGACAGCGTCGGTGCGGACGATATTGATCTCGCCATCCACGCAAGTTTGAAGAAGAAGTACAATAGGATCGAGCAGGCAGACGCCTCTGCAACACGGAGCTTGCTGCACGATATCCGCCTCGCCAAGCAGCAATTGAAAGACGGAATCCTGCAAATTTCACAGGAAGTTCTACTTTCGGCAGCGGAGGTTTGTGCGGCCAGTAGACCTGTTATCGAGAGGATTTGGAGGGTTTACGAAACCGCGTTCCGCCGAGCCTATGCAAAGGAAAGATTTGCGAGCCGCTGGTCCATGCTCAATCTAGTGTTTGTTGGCGGAGGGAGCCTTTTCCCGGGTGTGGTTGAGAGACTTAAGAGGAAGCCAGATAGCATTGTAAGTAAGATCGAGATAAAGCCCTGGGCCCTCCCCAATGACTTGAAGATGCTGAAAAAGACCGGTGAGCACGAACTGAGGATGGGATTGCCTCTTCTTGCAGTCGGTCTCGGTCTCTCGTACCCAAAGATCGACATATCCGACTACTGGCCGCCCGAGGCAGTCAAACCCATCGGGCCAAAACCCGTAATGGATCGAGAACCAGAAGATTGGCGCTGAATCCCAGTGTGGGAGGGAAAATATCACCAACTGGACTCTGGCCAGGGAGCGGAATGCGGAGGCAATCAAGCTCTGGGTTTTACAGAGATGGCCCACTCAATAGAGCGCTCGATGGAGCAAGGCGTGGAATTTCTTTCAAGACGAAAGCGGAGTGTTGCCGCGCCCATCAACCCGACGCACCTGGGCGCCAAAAAGCGAGACACCCGTCCCGATCCACGAGTTCAACTGGTCCACCATATCGACCGAAAAGATCGGCGTGGAAGGAATGAGCGACGGAACCTGCGACCAACTCTATCTCGCGCTGCGGCTGGCAAGCCTTGAGAACCACCTGGAAGCGCACGAACCCGTGCCATTTGTGATTGCTGACATCCTGATCAACTTCGATGACAGCCGGGCGGAAGCGACATTGAAAGTGCTGGCCGAGCTTCCCGAAAAACGCAGGTGATCTTTTTTTCGCACCATAAGCACCTGACAGGCTTGGCCGAGAGGTGCATTCCGGAGGGCATCCTGAACATTCACACCATGTGAAAGAGCCATTAGCCATCCAATCGGCGGGATTGAGACCGAACTCGGGCAACTTCCGCCGATTTGTCGGCAGGGGAATATGAATCAGGCAGATGCCCAAGGGTTCGATTTCGGAGAGTGCTTCCTCCAAATCACAGAGGCAGAACCGCAACGGGGCGCGACATTATGAAACTCAAGTTTCCTTTTGATCCCATCAAACGCTCCGCTGAAATCGAATCATTGGTAATGCAGGATGACCGCCGGCTTTACTACCGGTTCCGTTCATCCGGCCACTATGGCGGTGTGGTAACTGCCGATACCGTCGGCTGCAACATCCTTTGCGCCTATTGCTGGAACTACAGGAAAAACGAGAATCCCACCCAGGGTGAATTCTGTTCGCCGGCCGAAGTGATCTCGAAGCTGAGGTCGGAAGCCGGCAGAACAGGGATTCAGCACTTTCGCGTCTCAGGTGCGGAGCCGATTTTAGGCGAGCGCTCTGCGAGACACCTGGCCGAGGTGTTGCGTGCGTTTCCAGGAAGATTCATCGTGGAAACGAACGGAATCATGCTCGGATACAACCTGGCGTTCCTTGACCTCCTGCTGCGCCACAATCCTTACATCCGCCTCACGATAAAAGGAGATTCCCCAGAGAGGTTCCTGGAAATCACAGGAGCCCAAGGTACCGCATTCCGGTGCCAATTAAACGCCCTGAAGGAACTACGCAAGAGAGGAGGTGCCTATCGGATCGCCGCCATGGTGGGCGCGGCAGATACAAACGCGCTCGACAATCTCTTCCCGGAGGAAGAGATTGAATGGGAAGAATTCCGGAATTTCGGCAACGCGGAGCGTAATCTGTCATTTCGCGGCGTGAAGCTCGACAGGAATTGATCCGGGGAGCAAAAACCTGTTTCTATGAACAGAGCGGACCCAGAAATGGATCATGCAAAAGCGAGTCGCGAGTGTCGATAATACGGGCGGTCGAGAGAGCGCGGGTCAGGGCGATGTACATGCGTTTCTTGTAGTCCGGCTTGTCGATGGCCAGGCTCACGTCTGTAATAATGATGGCGGATCGCTCCAAACCCTTGAAGCGCAAAAAAGTCTCCGCAACCACATTCTTGCCGGCCTCCGGGTCATGTGCGCGCACGACAAGGCGGGTGCCGATGCTCTCCCGGTGTACAATTGAACCGGGCTCTGCGGCGCCCCGCAATGAAAGCACTGCAATATCCGAGGACTCAAGGCCCGAACCCATCAGCCGGTCAATCTCGTAGCCGATGCGCTCAAGCACTGTCCCCGTGCCGGGACAAGGCCTGACCGCGATGACATTCTGTTCTGACGCGCTGCGTAGTACGGCAATATCCGCCGTCTCTCCGAGATAGCATCCTGCCAGCATGCGCACGGCCTCGGGGCAACGATATCGGTTCTGCAGCCGGTAGCGGGACTTGAACAGCTCTTCCCGAACCTGGCGGTCTGTCCAGAAGGACTGATCAGGATCCCAGAACGCCCAGAGCAGCTTGCCCTTGGAAAGCTCCTCGATCAGTAACCAGTCGTCCTCTCTCAGGTCCTGGCTTTCGTCCACAATAACCGCGTCCCAACCGAGATTCAGCTGCGGCAGAGCCCCGGCAACCGCCTCCAAAGCGATGGCGGACCAGAATTCGGGCGTGTTTTCTATGATAACGTCCCTGCCGGCCTGCCTCAGCAGTTCGACAGCATAGCGCTTGATGGCCCAAACCTCGGGATTCGGCGCACCAATCTGCTCGTTCAGCCAGCGAGCCAACGGCTCCGTAAAACAGAGCATCAGAACCCGCTTGCCGCCTTCGGCTAATTTCTTTGCCGCGCTAAATGCAAGAACGGTTTTGCCCGTGCCTGCGGCCCCGACCACCAGGAGTGACTCGTTCTCCAGTAAACCCTGTAGTACAGCAAACTGCTGGCCGTCGAGTCGGATCCTCTCCTCCTTCTCCAGGCGGGCCTGCAGCCCGAAATCAATCTTCGGCAGCCATGTTTCACCCCAGAGATCGTGGATCGCCTGGAGCCACTTCCCCTTCGGCCGGTACCCTGACGGGAGAGCGCACTCCATCACCTGCGGCAACGCCTTGTCCAGCCAGTGCAAATCCTGCGAGCCGAGGACGCAGTTCGTCACATCGCCCTGACCTGGCCCGGAGGTGAATTCCGTATCAGGGAAACAGGTGGCGATGCCGCACGCTGGAGGGCTGATATTTTTCGAGTGAAGCAGCTGGAGGAATTCGTGCAGGAAGGAGTTCGCCTGCTCTCTCGGCGCTTGTTTGAGCGGCCGACCGTTGGAGAACCACATGCCGTCGCACTCTTCGATGCGCCCGCCTTTGACTTCCAGGATCAGAATTCCGCGAGCGGGATCGGCAATGACAAAATCCGCCTCGGCATCCGAGTGGCCGGGAACTCGGATACGCAGGGAGTGCCAGGCATACCAGCCCTGCGGCAGCTGCAGCGCGAGCGCGTCGTAAACCGCAAGTTCGGCGCGCGACTCTGTTATCCTCGGCCTGTGCGGCGGCCACAGTCCCGGCTTGAGCATGCGGCGATTATCATCCAAAGCATCGGTGGCTGTCGCCATGAAAATGGCATGCTGCCTGAAACGATAATCATGCGGCTGGGAGGGAGGGTCGCTGATTGCAGGTTCGTTGACAGTTCACCGTAGAGGGATCGTTTATGCCGGCCTAAGAGTCTTCATCGGCGGCCGGGACGGGGTATGGGTGCTCCCTTTAGGAGGGGTGATGGCCCAATTCGTGAATCTGGTGCTTTACAATTTGCTCCGCGGGGCCGTCATGCAGAGTCACCCACACTTCACGGAGATACCTGTCGGTGCCGTCGCAATAGGGAACTCGGCTCTGGAATACCCATCCGATCTCCTTATCGTCGACATAGACCTTGCTGATGCAGCGTCCGTACAGCCTTCGGAACTCCCGGAACAACTTGCCTTCATTATCGGTGAAGGTTTCATAAGGCTCAGTGTTCCCCAGTCGGCAGCCGCGGCTGGCGTCGATATAGTCCTCTTGCGCCCAAAGGTTCATGACTTCTTTCTCCTCACCGGGCAGGCCTCTTCCGGTGCCGCGTCCGGCAAATCCAGCCATGCTTGCTCCAGGGCGGCTCTCACGGCATTTATCTCCTTTGTCGCGGTTTCGATGCTTTGGAGAGCGCACTCCAGCTGATCCGTGGCGGAAGCCTCTTCATCGAAAGTCTCCTTCAACTCGCGGGCGATGAAGACAGCCAGGGTGTCGCCAACCATGAGTTCGTCAAGGGAGCCGCATTCGGCCTCGAAGGCTTCCTGGACTTTGCCGTCAGGGTACGCCTCATCGGCGATTCTGATCAGGTCCTCAACTTTCATTTTCGACGCCCTCCTCAAGCTCCGCTGCCTCCTTTGCGTCAAGCAGGTCACAGGCATGGAGGAACACATCGAAACCGTCCTCGTCCACGGAGTGCCCGAAGCTGTCGAGGATGTATTCGAGATCGTCGACATCCTCGCCGAGGGCTGTCTCAATCTCCCGGAGCTTGCCCCAGTAATGGCTTCTCAGCTCTCCGGCCTCTCCAATCAGCCGGATCGCCTCTTCCCTCTTTTCCTTCGCGACTTTTGCCGCCATGATCTCGCCCCTTTCATTTGCCAAGTTCAACATCCTGCAGGTAATACGTCTCCACCGCTGAACTGAAATATCGGTCAATGGCCTCATCCCGGTTCTCCGGAATCTTTGCCCCGTCCATCTCCGAATCCCACCATTCGTCGACATATTCCATCAGGCTTTCTTCGGCGCCGGCCTTGGTCTGATGTGCGTAGACGTTGGTGCCGTGCCGGTGTTCAATCGTCAGTATCCAGATGGTCATAGCCTCGTCTCCTTTACAAATTGGACAAGCGCCGGTGGGTGTTGAGATCCTTCATGCCGGCAAGCAGCCGTGGCTGACTGATGCTGGTCAGCCCGTTCACCTGACGCTGCAGGTGTTCGAGCTCCAGGGCCATAACCGCTGCGGCATACGGCCGCACCGCGTTCACATAGGCCAGCGCCGTGTCACCTGTGCGGCTCAGAATGTAGTCGGCAAATGACTGCTGTTCGTCCGAGTCGTAACTGATCACCAAAAACTTCCGCATGTCTTCCTCCAGGGTCTCTCGATAAGTGTTTGCTTACGGCCTCCGCCATGCGCTGGATCAGGGCCTTGACGGCAACCGCATCCCCGTAAATCCGGATCGGTGGATATTGGCCTTTCCTCTTCGAGTAGATGTCGACGTACATCTCATCGTGGTAACTCCAGACATCCAGGGAATCGACCTCAAAATGCCCGTTGCGTCCACGCCCATTCACACACGCTTTCTCCCCATCCATTTCGCACCTCTTCTAAGCCGCAGCCAGGGCCGCCGCCTCTATCGCACTCCATTCTTCAGGGCCGCCTGCCTTATGCCTTTGGTCTTCATCGAGATCGCCGACATGCTCATTCCTGCCACGCGCTTGTCCAGCTTTTCGATCTGCTTCTGCAGCCGATTGAGATTTCCGCCGGGCACTTGGTATGTTTCCCTCATCGCCATTTCCCTTCGTTGACCATGCCGTATCGTAATACCCAGTATTAATAATGCAAAACCAAAAACGACAGGGGTTAGCGGGAAAAACGACTCCCGAGGCCGCGGCGTTTCTTCCTTTTAACACTGGCGTTCAAAGCCATCAGGGCGCGCCCCAGTTCGGGCATGTCCTTACGCAGCTCATCGCAGGAACGGCCAATGTTCATGACCCGCTGAGCCGACGCCTGGTTGTGATAGGTGCCGATCACAGTCCAATCAGCCTCATCTTTCGGATTCACCTCGACCACGTAAAACAGAATCCGGATTTCGCCATGCCACACAACGATTTTGTACTCACGCTTCTTTCGCGCCACGACAGCCTCCTAATCGAAGTTGTGAAACGCCCGGCAGCAACCGATCGCACAAAACCCTCCCTCGATCCAGCCGACGCGCCCCATGTCATCCTCTACCCCATAACGGAAGACGCGACCGTGGCGGTTCCGCCCTCCGCACCATCGGCATGTTCCATCTTCTGAGCGCCTAATCACGGTATGCCGGGCAAACGGATCCCTTCCTATCCTGAACATCTCGCACCTCCTCCGTTGGACTCCGATTCCTGGTTTGACATGATCATTCCCCGGGACTCCTGGAGTGACCAGTGTCCATCAGGGTTTTCACGGAAAAATCCTTTCTTGTAACGCCTTGAGAGCCGTCATCGTTTTCAAGACGGTTTCTGATAGAGAGCGCGGCACGGGCATTCTGTGTGGCGCCCATGAGACGATCAGTTTCCACCGGTCGGGACCAACCAGCCGGCAATCAAAGCACACAGAAGCCGCGCCTGATCCGCCGTCAGGTGTTCCACCTGGATGCTGGTGCTTTCTTCAAGTCCGATATGAGCGGTGCAGTACGGGCCGGCACTGCCGTACGCGACGAATTTCGTGCTGTCGTATTGAGAGGGAACTGTGCCGAGCATGGCGGCAAGGTCCTTGGCGAGGACTGCCTCGCATCTCTCGATCTCACGATCGCGCTTCTCCCGGGCAACGACCTCGGCAGCCGCCGGCAGATAGCCGGGCAGCAATCGGCGCTGGAGCTCCTTCGCGATTGCCGTGGGCTCGCGATCCATGCTTACCTTGATCGAGTGCTTCTGCCGGTCTGGCCGATACCCTTGCGGGAAGCATCCATCGATCCGGAGCTTCTTGTCGTGCCAGTCGATGTGAAACGCGAGCATCATGCCGTCATTGGTCAAACGGCCATATTCATGGGCGCAGTCTTCATCGACCCCAGGTTCCTGCCAGCCGATAATCTTCCCAACCTCCTTCACGATCGACTGGACCGTCTCACGCCTTTTCCGCTTCATCTCCTGATAGTCTTCCACTACTTTCCCATCCTTCCGGCCGCGAACCCGGCCTCGTATGCATTCACCTTTAGCTGTGCTATCTCTCCCTTGAGGCAGTCCTTCACGCCCTGGGAAGCCGCAAGCGTTTCAATCGTTTGGCTGAGAACCAGCAGGTTGTCAGCAGCCAATAGTTCGTATGTCGCCTCGTCTTTCATGCCTCCCTCCGCGTCCAAATAAACTCGATTCCGCTCCAGTCGACGTAATAGCAGCGAACTCCCAGGAACCTGCCGCGGTAGTAGCCGACATATAAATCGCGCTCCAGAGGGAGCCAGCGTCCGTATCCGTGACCTTCAGCCCACTCTTCAATTCCGCGGCAATGCCGGAGGATCGTATCGAGAGTGACCTTGGTCGCGGAGTCGATCATGTCGTTGATCAGCTCCGCCGTGGATTCAATGCAGCAGGTTTCGTATTGGAACTCCCTCATAAAGACCCGTCACCTTCGCAGCCGCACGAAAGGAGGTCGCCCTGTCTACGGACAATGCAGCCGCGCGCGGGAATCGACTCGTGGCTGATGGCCAGGTGGCCGCACTCATTACAGTGGTTTGGCTTCAAGGGACATTCCAAACGGCTGCAGAGGCGGTGGGACTTCCGGCATGCGTTGGCAGCCATCCCATGGGGATCGGTCGCCATCCTGTTCGGACAGCCCTCTGCGTACTTCGTGAAAGCTTCCTGCGCCTTGCCCATCGCGATCTCCTATGCCGCCTTCTTGCCGGCGGTGAGCCGGTTCCAGTTGATCGGAAGCGCCTGAATCCAGCGCCGCTTGCCTCGGATCACCATGAACCCAAAGCCCATCCTCAGCATCGCCATCTCGAAGTCCGGGACCTGTTTTGCCAGCTTCATTGCCTTGCGCAGTTTCGATTTCGGCTTCATCACTGCCTCCCTGTATGATGCCCGTATCGTAATACCCAGTATTAAATGGACAAAGCCAAAAACGACACGGCTGTCGTTATTTAGTGGTCGCCCGCGGGTCCCATGCGGTAGCCAATGCTTTCGATCAGATAGCGCATCGTAACCGTGTCCAAGCCGACTTTCGGCGTCGTGGCGGTGAAGTACTCGATCGCCGCGCAGACCGCCAGCACGGATTCGCCGGAGACGGTGACCGCAATTGGGCTGCGCCAGTCGGCCGGATCTGAGATCTTCTCGAACAGGATGCGCAGATCAGAAACCCTGAAACCCTTGAACCTGGCCTTCTCTTCAGACTCCCGCTCCTCGCGGATGAAATCCTCGATCGTCTTGGCGGTTGCTTCCATCACTGCTCCTCCCGGTCATGAATCGGTATCGGGTAGTCGCAGGGAAACCGGCTATCGTGGCTCCAGGCGAAGTTACCGCCGTCCATGAACCATCGGCCCTGCTCCTCAATCTCCTTCCGCGGCATCGGCAGTAGGCATTGATAACCTGCATGCTCGTCGAGGTAGAGTGCCGGACAGTCCGGCCCGGGTTCGAAAAGCTCCGGCACTCCCTCGCCGATCAGAATCGCCTGGGTGAAACGGGAACTCATTCCCTTCAAAGTGCAATCTGATTCATCGGCGCTGCGGTATATCGAAACGTGCATTCCCTTCACGATGTCCTCCCCGCCGCGATTTGCTTGTCGTACACTTCGAGCATCTGCTCCGTGCTGATGATCGCGCCGGCGTCTTTGAAGGCAAACGCCCAGTCGAGAATCCGGCGCCCGGCCTCTTCGATTTCGACTCCGTTCTGCAGCCATTCCATCCGCTCTTCGATGGTCGCTAGGCACCACAAACGAAATCCCACTATCTGCTTTGACATCTCTCCCCCTAGCTGACGTAGGCCACCTCGAGCTTGCCGTATCCCCACTGCATCCGGAGCCCGTGGTTCTGACCCTCGAACACCTCGAACATGTCGCCGAACTCGCCGCAGTAAATCCCCTCGGTCACGGACGCGGCATCCTCACCCATGTACTTGCGGATGATGGCGGCTATCTCCCCGACTCCTTCTCCGAGCCTGGGGAGCCTTTTCGTTACCGCGTTCATCTCTCTGTTCATCTGCCGTCTGGTTTTCGCGTCCACCCTTTTCCTGCTCCATTCGTTTAACGTGGCGCGACACTAAAACAGAGTATTAAGGCAGTAAAGCCATAAACGACAATGAGATGCGGAAATAACGACAACGCCATACGTAGAAGCCGGAGGCGCAGGTAGGAGGATAGTGCGACGTGGGTGCGCAGTTGCTTTCAGTAAACGTTTTATGGTCGCGCCCATGGTCACGGCAGCAGCGTGATCTTAATTCGACCGGAAAAACATTCGTTTATAACGGCTTGAGAGACGCCATCGTGAGGGGGCCGGTAGGGTGGATAGGGGGCAAACGAGGCTTGTATGCCCCCGTGGAGCATTCACTCCGGGTCACCATCCGGCACGCCGAGCAAGGCGCGGGCCTGGCTGATCAGCGAGTGAAGGGTATCAAATGCATCGTCTGCCGTTATCTCGAACTCCACCGAATCGCCTTCGATGACCTCTACCATCTCGCCGTCCTTTGTGAACCCGGCAATCTGTTCGGCCAGGGCCAGCAACTCAGCTTTGGACGGCTTCCGCAGTCTTCTCGACATATTCGTATTTGGCATAAGTCTCCAATTCGGTTTTGTGGACTTCGGCATGATGCGCGTCTACGTAGAACCGGGACCTCTCGAACTGCTCGTCCCCATGTTCGTCGACCAGATAGCCGACAAAATCGTCGTCAAATTCGACGGATCCAATCGGCCTTTCCGGATCGCCGGCCTGGTCCAGGATGAGATTAAAGCTGACCGAATTCGTCGCCCTGGTAATCGCCTGCTCCTGGCTGTCGGATTCGATGTTCTTCACTTTCACACGGACTACGCAGTACGCATGGACGTCGTACTTCATATCTCCTCACCTCCTGACAGGTCGATCGTGATCTCATCCGGGTAGACCCCAAATCTCGCTTTGAAAGATTCGCGCAACAGTTCGATGGCCACGGCAAGCTGCTTGGCCGCCTCGACATCCTCGAAGCTCGGCTCTTCCCACTCTTTCGATCTCTCCTCGTCCATCTGGTCCTCTCCGCAATTGTTTCGCCCGCGCATGGGGAGCAACTTTTATGAGCTGAGCAATCCGGCATCGGCGAACGAGTAATAATCGGCATCCCCGACAACAATGTGGTCAAGCACCCGGATGCCCAGGACCTTTCCGGCATTAAAAAGGCGCTGCGTGCATTCGCGGTCTTCTGTACTCGGTGCTGGATCCCCCGAGGGATGGTTGTGTACAAAGATGATTGCCGCGGCATTGTTTCGGACAGCACCGCGCCAGTTCTGGCGCTCGGCCACGGCGGGTTTTAGGGCTTCCCTGGGATGTACAATGGAAGTGGCCAATGAGCCCACGGATATAAGCGACGTGCCGATCAAGCGGTTCTTGGAATCGAGCAGCAGCGCCCACATTTCCTCGCGATCGCCATACTGGAACAGGTCCCTGGAGAACCCGGCGACATCTCGGGAATTCGAGAAGCGCCTGAAATCGGCCACGTTCGATCCGTCACGCACCAGGCAAACCCGGTATCTCGGCACCCGGTAAGATTTTGCTGCAACCACATCGGACATACACCATTCTCCTCGTCTTGCTGCAACCAGCTTTTACCCTTGAGCTGTGCGCCGGCAGCCGGCGTTCACTTCGAATTCCGCAGCAAATTGACGCCCTGAATCACGGTCGCCCCGGTTTTCCTGTCCAACGTCAGCACCCAGCGACGTCCGTTTGAGTCGATATGGGCGTACCCGTGTTTTTTCTTGCGATTCCACTCTTCCACAGTGATCTCATGAATCTGATTCGCGTCCATTTCTTCCTCTCCTTTGCTGCGCCTTCTTCCCTGGCGATGCGCACACGCTCGTCTCATGTGCCTGGCATGTGAAGCCAAAAACGACAACGAGATGCGAGAAAAACGACAAGCGGGCATGGGGCAGAAAAGTGGCGCCTCTGCGGACAACGGGTGCCGGGTCCGGCGTCGGC
>Ga0187878_1001580_pt1 | contig 21794 bp, 25 predicted proteins | sample June2016WEW_17_1_FD_132979 | JGI IMG/M metagenome (GOLD analysis project Ga0187878, IMG submission 132979) | Peatland microbial communities from SPRUCE experiment site at the Marcell Experimental Forest, Minnesota, USA - June2016WEW_17_150 | ecosystem: Environmental > Terrestrial > Soil >...
ATATTATTGACTCCAAAACCCTTTGGGGTATAATACCGCCGCAAGGCCGACTAGCTCAATGGCAGAGCAGTTGCCTCTTAAGCAATTGGTTCGGGGTTCAAGTCCCCGGTCGGTCACCTAGATATGGCGGTATGCCGCTTAAATTCCCCCATATATGGGTATATAAAGAGCCATCCGAAACGGGGGCTCTTTTTACTACAGCTACCTTACAGCTACCCAGATTATTCATCTTTGCTTAACTACAAATCATTACTTGATATTCTAAGATAGGGTTTAGGCTCTCCTACATTTTTTAACTCCTTACTCACCTCAATTGGCACTAAAATCTCATCCATTTTTTCTGCAGCTTCTTCCTGCATCGAGGGGAGTACATGTGAATAGGTGTCCATTGTTAGACTGATATTTGAATGTCCCAATCGTTCCTGTACAATCTTTGGATGAGTCCCTTGCTGCAACATGAGGGTTGCCGCAGTATGTCGAAGATCATGGAACCGAATATCAGGTAACCCTGCTTTCTTCAATGCATCCTTAAAATCCTTGTACATATTGCTTGGATCCATAGGCGTGCCTAGTGTTGATGGAAACAGTAGATCATTCTCCTGCCATCTATCTCCTGCAATTATTCGTTCTTGTTGTTGATAATTGATATGTTCCCTCAATTTGGCGATTGTGGCTGTACTGAGCACAATCATGCGCTTTCCAGCTTTGGTCTTTGGCTCAGTGAAGACCATACCTTTTCCCTGTATTCGTTGCAACTGTCGTTGAACTCTAAGATGCTTTTTCTCCCAATCCAGATCAGACCATTTCAAACCAAAAAGCTCTCCCTCACGCAACCCAGTGAAAACTGCCATCCAGAATAAAGCTTCATATCGCAGACCTTTTGCAACCGACAAAAATACTCTTACCTGAGAATCATTCAGAGTTTTCATTTCCTTGCGCTTCAGTTTGGGTAGAATGACAGATAATGCGGGATTTCTACTGATCATGCCCCACCTCACTGCAATGTTCAATGCACGACGTAAAACAGTATGGATATATTGCACCATCCTGGGACTCGTCCCATTTTCAGTTTCGGCAATATAAAGTGCCTGTATCTGATCGGTGCGCAAATCTTTCAGTTTTAAATGACCCAAAACTGGGATGAGATGTATTCGAATAATCCCTTCGTACTGGACGCTGGTAGTAGGATGGACCGAGGATCGATATGAAGCCAACCACTGAGTCAAAAACTCCTCCATGGTTGTTCGGGCACCGGCGAAAGTCAAACCATCTTGGATCTGGGTTCTGGTAGTATGAAGCCATTTGCTGGCTTCTGACTGCAACTTGAAGTACTTGCTGATATGTTTACCCTGAATGGTGACTTGCGCAACCCATAGACCATCCTTACGCTTATATATACTTCCTTCGTTCTGACCACGTTTCCTAGCCATATCGACCTCCTAGTTTTTTCTGTCTGATATTCCCTTGAAGTAAATCTGCTTCCGAGGAATTTTATGAATGAACTTTGCACTGAAATGAAGCATATAACTTTTTATGGTGCTAAGAGACAATCTTTCTTCCTTACTTAAATTTCCGTAATATTATGCTTATACTTGGCAGCTTTATCATGACAATTAATTGCACAATTCTTTCTCGAGCTAACCGCTTTTTGCCTATCATTGCTTGTTTTGCCCTACACCTGCGAGTTCGTTCTCGGGCAGAAGCTCTCATTTCGTCACCTGTTTTTAGCATATTGCTACTCTTGGCACTGACTTCCTCTCTCGTTTTGACCACATTGCTATTCATATTAGTTTCCTTTAGATCCTGACTCAAATAAGTGCTAGTATCACCAGAACTTCGGTTGAAATTTTCAACATCACAAATTTATAGATAATGGCGGTAATTCAACTTTTTCGCATGTCTGTATCGCTATCCCTGCATCAGCGATTTGTCGTTCACGATAGGCAATGGCTTGTGGGGTAAATATATTTCTTGAGATTAATTGTTCTCTTGAATAACTTTCCCGATAATGCATATATCCAATTAGACTGCTTGCCTTCGTAGAGCCATATCTATTCGTCAATATTTCTACTTCTCTTCCTCTATTACAAATTAGTTTCCCATCTAATCGCAACCTAACAAGATCTCTTTCCAATATTCTTTGGGCGAATGATTTATCAATGTTAGATAAAATTGGAGATTTGTTACCCAATAATTCTCGGATATGATCGCTACCCCTAATTGTTATTTCCTGCCTAAGGTATCCTTGTGCTTCAAAATGATGGCATTGGCGAAATTTGTCATAGAACTTAGCAGTTTCTTCTGTTGACGGATATTGGACACCACAATCTTTGTATGGTTCGGTCTGGCGACGAGAATAATCTGATCTTGATAGGATATTAATATAATCTGGCACCAAGTCTCCGACATCATGTTGGTAACACAGATCTAATCGTACCAATCGTCCATTTTCAATTTTCAATTCTCTGAATGGTAGAAAATAAGGAATGATAGAATTTGCTTCATCAATTGCTTGAAATAGATCATAAGACATGTCATGGTTACATTTGCTAACCATTCTAGGCAATGACAATTGAAATAATAGAATTGGTGATCGCTTGCCAGCCATATTCTTAGGGTGATACGTAACTGTAATTGGTTTATCATCTGATGTCTTAATCATTGTTGTATAAGTTTCTAAACCATATTGTTTACTTTGACGAGGCCAGCCACTCACAAAATCATCCGTCAAATATTCCGGAAAACCAACAATAATAGTATCTATAAACATAGACTCTTTCTCTTTCTTATTGAAACATAGTCAAGATACTTTTTTATGCAAAATGGTTCGACCACAGCAATATTTCCACAGGTTTTCACCCGGTTGATTGATAAAGACCTGTCATAACTTATTCCAAGAATACCTAAGCAATTCATGATCAATTTCTCCTATTCGCTCTCATATTCATCTGCATAGTTCTCAAGTTCATGGCGCATTTCAAGTTCTTTTTCTTCAACTTTGCTCCAGGCGGTGGGGTCAATAAGTTTCCTTACTGCTTTTTCAACCAACTCAGCCAAAGTGCCTGGCTCAACTGCATCCAATTCCCAAGACGACTTTCCGAATTTCTCCCTATATGAACGATAACGTTTATCATTTTCTTTTGCTGGGTTCTCTGGAGGTTTCCATTGTTGTACTTGGTCAAAATTCAACGCCAGACGATGTATTTCAATTGGACTACTATAGGTAAATAAACCTAATCTTGACTGAATATCCCGAGTCATGTCGATACCACTTGGATCATGGTCCCCAAGATAGAATAGATGGGCTTCTAAACCACAATCCATTCCAGCTGAGAATCGTTTACCAGCCTCATACAAAGCCGAACTAGATGAATAACCCTTGTTAGCTGTAAAACGAATATCTAACTTCCGGCAGACTGGTTCCAAGATCCCACTCAAGGCATCTTTCTCAACCATGACTTCTACATAACACGACTGACCCTCCCAGCGATCTATCCCATATTGTTTTGCAGCATCTCGTATAATCTCTGCGGGTGAAGACCAATGAGGCCTGACTACCGTCTCTCGTCCACGGTCCTCAATCATTCCCCAATCCACCTTACCAGCAAGGCGAGCCTCACTAACCAGGCCACCAATACATTTATATGAATGCGCTGAGTTCTCGATGTAACCCCGAGATACAAGCTGGTAATACAACTGTCGTAGGCTCAGACGATAACCAAGGTTACGATATTCGTCCAATATTGAATTAACTACTTCGATTAATTTCTGACTCTTATTATTAAAACGATGCTCACAAAATTTCTCTTTCATTTCACACTCTCCTTACTGTAAACCGGATAAATAAAATTTGATCGATCATTGTTGGTCAAATTTTCTTTGATAAACTGCTCTAAATCTTCCGGGCGGATCCTGACTGTCCTTCCGAATCGGATAGAGGGGATTGCTCCTTCAGCTAAAAGTCTATATGCCAACGCTCTTGAGATATTAAGAATAATTGCAACATCTGAACTCCGGTAAAGTTTTTCCAACATGATGATGTCTCCTTAAAATTGAATGATTGAACATTACGCAAAAAACCTAAAAATACCAAATATTCACTAAATGGATAAAACACACAACAATGTAAATAACTTTCTAAATTGAACACTTTCAACACGCTGGTATTATTCATACAATGTGCCCGAATCGAAATAATTTGCGAAATAAATCTAGCGCCTATCAAAGGATTTTTGGTTCCTTTCAAATACCTCTTTCGACTCTTCCCATTGGGAAAGAAATTCGCCTCCCTTTATTACAAATCCACCATCAGGAAAGTTATATAACTCCTCATGATATTCGACACTGAATGTTAAAAGAGGATAATTATTAGAGATGTGAATGATACCTACATCGATAAGATTCCAAGCCGTTACAAAGGTTATTTTTATGTGCGTATCATCTTGCTCTTCAACTGTGGTATAAAAATCCGCCTTTGTCGAACCCCAATGCCTAGAATTCCAGTAATACCATAACCAACCTTTCTCGCCATATTTTTCTTTTGCTCTCTCTAATTTTTCATTTGTCCATGCAGCGACATATTCACCGCACTCATCCTCTTTATGGTCATAAAACACGAACTTTTCTAGATCATCAAAACAGAATGGACCCGTGTAAATATCATCCGGGTTCGGATAGAATGTGTTTAATAGCTCGTATTGGCCATTTGTAGGACAATGTTCACAAATGTGCCAACTCGAGATTAACTTATCTACGAATGGTGCAAGATCTTCCTTTTCCCCACTAATTACGAGAGTTTGAAAACACCAGTTTGGCATGGCAAATCTCCTTTTGTTGGTTTATTATGAATAGACCAGACACAATAATTTAATGAGACACGATTACTCATGACTCTCTCCAGCATGACTATTTGACAAACTTGGCTCTGGTATCCCCAATCCATGAGCTGATGCTACTTGACGAATCAGCCTTCGAAGTAAAGAAGCCAGTGACTCACCATTAGCTTCAGCGAGTCTTTCAAGCGATCTTTTCTCAATCAGAGTAACTAAAATGCCGAAACATAATAATTCTTTCATCATTTGCTCCTAAAATAAAATGTGCGAAGCCTAAAGCAGCTTCGCATTTATTTTCCCATAATGACAAGGGGGAATTCGGACATGTCCGACATGTCGCGATTAACAGAAACAGTAATAATTTACTTTAATTTACCCGCCTTACCCGCTTTCCGAATTCGCTGAATAGTTTTCTGAGAAACCTTCTTTCTAAATATCTTTATTAGTGCTACTCTATAATCATCGTCACTTGGGTTTGGCGTTTCAGAGCTTCCTTCCTTATATTCTTTTTTATAATCGACATCCAGATGATTCATTTCCACATAAGCTTTCTTCCATTTCTTTTTTACTTCTTTGTTTTTTGGAAGATAAATATCTGGATTTGATGAAACTAATCTATTTAAATCAGATCCACTGACTTCCTCATTCAATCCTGAAATTCTTTGAGTTTCTTCTGTTATAAGTTCTCCCTCAACATATAAATTTAATCCTAATAACTCTTTTTTAGTATATCCGACCTTACTATGATGCAATAAGCCTGATGGAATAACTGAATTAATTCTATAATCTTTATTCCATAAATCTTCGAGTATAGCCTTTACTAATTTTTCAACCGTGTACCATCTATTACTGACTTCCCCAAAAACTTCAATTATTACCTTACTATCACTATCTAATTTCATAAAAGACATCTTGCCTATTTCTTTCGGTTCCTGTAAAGGATCATCGTTAGCTTCAAGAATTAAATAATTGATTGGAGGGAGCTCATAACTAAAGATAAATATTGGGAAGAAAGGAGAATTGAATCGTCCATACTTTTGGACAAAATTTAGGAAAAACATCCCTACATCCAAATATTGAACTGAAAACTCGATATATAAATTATCCATATTCTCGTTAGCCGACTCTTATACGCGTTATAAAATTATATAACAAAAGAAATTGACATTCCGATTCAGAGAGCGACCAATCTGAGCACAGAAGTTACGTTATAGGTCGGCAATCCAATAATAAGGTAATCCACGCCGCGATTGACTTGACCCCTACCGATCAGCCTAGGCGGTCTGCAAACTCACGCACGGCTTGCAGATATTCCTCGCATTTGACAATCAGTTTTGCACTCATTGGTTTATCTCCCTTTGTGCAAGTATTAGGTTCAATACTTGGTCTATATGTTGGCCTGCTTTCATGATGGCCTTGAGTGGATCGGTACTGAACCTACTTAGATATTGCCATGTCGTGCCTGTGTAATCGTAGCCATAAAGGTTAGCGATTACACATGCTGTAAACTCGGCAACAACTTCTTTATATTGGGATGATCGGTCTTTATATTCTGAATCTGTGGCTTGGTGGGCTGCATGGGCTAGCTCGTGCCAGAATACCCGAGGATCATCGGTGCCCATGTTTATCAGACCGTGCCCGCAATCACCTAAACGATCCGGTGCCACTGGCTGAAACTTCACGGCAACTCCCAAACGACCAGCAACCTGGAATAAAGGCGGTAACTGACGTGGAGTTAAGTCCTCTTTGAGCGGTTCACCCTCAGTTTCTTCAATGGGGAATACCGCAACTAGAAAGAAGCCAATCAATAGAGTTTTGTCTTTTTCCTTTTCTTCATTCTTGATTATCTTGGGAGCCCATATATAAATCCCATGAGCTCCTTTCTTTACCTGACGTTTGACTTCCCTCCATGCTTGAAAACCACGAGCATTGAGGGTGCGGGCCTGAACATAGGCAAGCATCTTATTTCCCATACTCCATCTGGCTGAAGGCCAAGAGAGTGGTATCTCGAAGGCGGCAATCTTAATGAGCTCAGAAAGTTCACCAGTCTGGAATTTCTGGATAACTTCTTGCATTGCTTTCTCTACATTTGGTGTCATTGTTATATCTCCTTTATAAAGAAATTAGGCTGCCTCCAGTTTGAAGGCAGCCCTGATTTGATGTGAATGGTGCTAATACTCAAGTATGCGAAATTTGATCAAACCACTAAGACTTCATCGTGAACATATTTTCCTCCAAAACGATAATGAAAGGTTCATATCTCCAATAATTGGAGAAATGAGGGTCAAATGAGTGTATTGAATTTCATTTAATAATCTTGAAGATGATCCCGCTCTGGGCCATGCGAGAAACCATAAAGCGGCTCATCTCATCATCTCCCAAGATGGCATCCTGCGGCAGTTTCACCCCAAGCATGTATCTCTCGAGCTTGCAAGGTCCAAGCGAATTGAGGTTTACAGTCGTGATGTTCCCCCCGGAATCCATCAGTTTGATCATGTCGCTTATTGGTCTTATTGCATTTCTTTGAGTTTTCATGTTTTCCTCCAAAGAACTCCTTACAAATCCCACGATAGTGCAAATAGCATTTTCGATAATATGGATCCGGGCTTACACAGAAAATTAAACCATGCAAACCCGGATCACTGTCAGAATCAAGAATGGACCCAAATGACAGCCACCCATTGTTCGTCTGGCTTGCCATAGGATTTTACGTATTTGCCGGGTGCGAAGAACTCTATTCCACGTAGATCAGACAGCCCTTTATGGTCGGCTTGCTGAATAGTCTCAATTACTCGCTTATTGAGTTCTTCTTGCGTCCCTGCTTTGATTGACAGAATTGCTCCACCCATTTCATTGCTCCTTTCATGTATTCCGAGATTTATGCTGATTGGGTTAAGAAAACCCCAACCCCCTTTCTTTCATTGAAACGAACCGATTGCCACCAATGACCAGATGATCCAGCGTTTCAATATCCAAAAGTTTCCCTGCCTGTACGATCGCCCGAGTCACTGAGATGTCATCTGGACTCGGGTCACAAATTCCAGATGGATGCACGTGGGCAACTACAATTGCCGTGGCATTCTCTATAATGGCCTGACGAAATACCTCACCAACACGAACTTGGGAGGTATTGACCGATCCCTTATAGAGCGCAACTAGACACCTTATGCGGTTACGGGTATCGAGACACGCAATCCACATTTCTTCATGGTCTAGGAAACCGATGAAGGGAATGAACAATTGGGCTGCATCCCCGGGGGAATTGATAACCGGCCTCTCGGTTGGGTAATCGTACAGCTGTGCATTGAGTTCATCATGCAACTGACGCAGATGAGCGAGTGTCTTTTCAATGTTGCGATTGCGGTGACTTGGAGGAGAGGAAACTCCCCCTGTCAGATCGATCAAGGGGAGTTGGATTTCCAAATCGGGCGATTCACTTGTTTTCATAGTCACCCTCCAACTCAAGACTCAATTCAATTTCGTGAGGTTCCCCACTCCATGTTCCACGGATCTCAGATTCGCTTAAGTACTCTCCACAATCAAGGCACAGAGCCCGGATAAGAATGTCGTCAGTGACTTCACCTTCTATAAAACGCCTTCCCCCACTCGTATCGACAATTACATTCCTATGCATACATGGCGAGTAGGAACGGTCATTCTCCAAAAAGCGACCAGCGTACCAACTGCTACTCATGACTGCCTCCATTCTTGCGTTGCTTGCCATAGCACCACCCATCATCGGTTTTATGCGAATACCAAATCTTTCCTTCTTTCTCACGCTGTTTCATCTCGCACTGATGGATCGGGCATAATTTTGTTTCTTTGCCATTATGGTTATTGTTATTCTCGCAAGGATGGTTACCCTGCTCGAGCAAATAGGAGAGAGCCACACTTGCTTTCTCCAACAAGTCTTTACCTGTCTCCCCTCTAATAGTGATCTGGCAAACAAAACCTTGTGGATTTATGTACTTGGTATTCCAAGAGGCAGGAGCCTCTAGGAAGGAACCTTCTTTTTTTATTTCGGGTTGCATAGTAAAGCTCCTTTTTAAATGCAAAAAGCCAGCCCATTTCCATGGCGCTGGCTCTCTGGTTTCGTTATGGATATCATTGGGATTGTTCTTCGACTGCAATTGCATGCAGCATTTGGGCGAATTGATGTACATCCACCCATGTAAGCAGCGTGCCCTTACCATCACAGGCTTGGCATCGATTTAGCAAGGGATGGTCCCTACCTGCAAGCGTGAAGATCTTGCCAGTATCGAGAACACCTTCACCTCCACATGCATTGCAAGTGGTCTTGATTGGAACTTGTTTTTGGTTCATAGTGCCTCCTTAAAACAAAAAATCCCACCTAAAATTTCAAGGTGGGTTGATAGGATTTCGTACCTTTGCACCAAAATGTGCAGGGCACAGTGCGGCTTAGAAGATGCACAGGGGGATACCCTGACATAGCAATCCAAGCCAGCTATTCAGTTGTTATATACCCCCCTATGTTCACTTTTGACTTTTTTACCCCCTCCCTAACACCATGACGCACCCCCGCAGGGATTTCGAGAAATATCTGACATTTACTATCTCCTTTTGTCCTACAAAAGTACATTTTATAGTATCTAGAGGCAATAGGAGGCAATCAATATAGCGGCTGGAAGATGATTCGTGAGCTTAGAAAGCTAGACCAAAGGGAAATCACAGATGTATACGATGGTATAAGATCATATTATCCCCTCACTCTATCAAATAGATCAATTTTCTAAGTTTGGAATGGATGCTATGCCTGATCAATCTATTTTCCCCCAATTTCCTCAATTATTGAAATTTATATTAAATTGGAACTTTTAGAGTGTTTAGCTATATGATTGCACCTGAAAGAAAGAAATATTGGCTACACAACCCCCTTTAGGCTCTTGACCTAAAGGAAAGACAGCAAATGCTTTCGAATCTCTAAGGGACAAGATTTAAAACGGTAGCAATTTCAAATCATCTTAGATTAGCTCAGTCATTTTCCAAAATCAAAGACCGATTGTTCATAAGCGATTTTAACAATTGCCGCCCAATCTTCTTCAGCAACAACTATAAATGAAAATCCGAGTGAATTTATCGCGTAAGCTAATGAATCAATGACTTCTTTGAAAATTTTATTGGGCATCCCAACTCCAATAGCTTGTAAATTTTCGCCCCTAACAGCTGAATCAAATGCAGAAAAGATCGCCTGCGTATACAATCCTTTTACAGAATAATTGGTTCTTCCCACCCCATTTGTGGGAGGGTGTTGGCAACGGCTTTTAACATGTATACCTATATTCATTGCTTCGCCGGTATTTACAAGAATATCTTTATAACGAAGATCGGCAACTTCATGCTTATGATGAACACCATCAAACCCTTTACCAATGGGAATGCCAAATAACCTTAATAAACAAGTTTGACCACTTACTATCCACTCCGGATCAATGGGGGATTTATTACATTCTCCACATTTAATACCAGACGGTTTGGTGCCTTCTCTTTTGCACTTTTCTTTTGTGTCATTAAGAATCTCATGAATCTTATGATCGGTTGCCAAATCTGGCCCCTTAATGACTTCCATCTTAGCTTGGGATCTCCATAGCTGAAAGTCGGATAAGGATAGCAGGGGATACTTTAATTTTTTTCTCGGTATAACATATTTAATCGTCAATCCTTGAATCCCCCAGGATCCGAGAAATTTTACTTTGAATTTCTTAGCCAAACTATGGACGCTTTTATTGCAGTCAGTATCAGGTATGATACGAACCAGGTTTGCAAAACTATCCACATCGATTGTTGTTCCACAATCGCTACAGGTAATCCGAAATAAATATTCAACTTGGCACTTTGGACAAATAGCAATAATGTTATTTGTAACATATTCCAAGATTAAAGTTGCTTGGCATTCTGGATCTGGACATCTAGCCAACAAACGAACTCCGCAAGTGGGACATTCATATTCTGCCATAGTTAGGAGTTTTAATGCCTTTTGATGATGAATAAGATTATTCAATAACTTTATCGGGATTTCCCTTTCATGATCCTCATTTTTTGCAGCTTCGAAAATGAATGGCATTAATTCTACCCAAGTTTTCCTTGCATCCCCTTGGAGTTCCTTTTCAGCGATTTTTGCATGGTTTCCTAAAAAGTACTTTGATAAATCCGTAAAACTCTCTGTTTTTTCAAGTTCCATCTCTGTTTGTTTAATAATTGCTAATGACAGATCTATTAGCTGGTCATGATTTAGCCTACGGGGTGTCCAAATCTTTCCATCGCGGCGGGTTACCCCGATTCCACCTAGTGCCAAGCCCGGATGTGCAATATAGAAACCTGATACTTGTTCTCGATCAGGACTCATATCTTTCATTTGAGCGTATAAATCCTTTTCCGCAAGAAGCGGATCGGATATCGTTATACTTTGGACCTGCTTGGGGTCTTCTGAAAAAGTATTTAACGAAAAAGTAACACTTCTGGGGGCTGATTCATTTGTTATTCGCTCTACCATTTCTTTATTAAGCCAAGGTATATTTAATTCAATATCAAGTTTTGTATTCAGAAAATACCTGATCCGCCGAAGTGCGGAATAATCTGAACATGCAATGATTGCATGACTATATTTCTCAACTGGCAACCAAATAAATGCTGTCTCTAAAGAATAAAGTTCATCCAATTGTCCATAATTCTCTGCATTTACTGAAGATTGAACAAACTCCATTCGGTATTCATATTGCATCTGATATTCAATTACAGGCAACTTATCGTTATAGTGGGTTACTGCTGCTTGTGGTAGATATAAAAAACGTACAGAATCTTTATCTCTAAAACTTATCCCTCCGCCCCTTCCTAAGTCTGCTAATTGTCGGCTCTTTTCAATTATCTCTCCTTCAGTAATCGGTCTTTTTTCTACCACAGCAATATAAAGTGTTGGGGGGCGCCGAAGCGGGAAAGTTGTTGCCAGCCTACGTAGCACTATTTCTCCGCCCTCTACTTGTAGAATGAAACTCAGTAAATCATCCTTCGTAAATTGAATCAGACGATCCTGAACAACGGTAGTGGCTTGAACGTGGAAATAAGAAGCTGCCTGATCCAAGACTTGTAGATTGTCTGCGATGAGATCCACTAATCGGGCTTTTGGAATAGATGTTACAGCCATAATTTAACCCTTTAAATAAAGATAGTGAACGTAGATTCCATGAGACTAAAACTCAAAACCATTCAATTTTTTCCGTTGTTCTTCCCATCCTGGCATGACCTTGGAAATCAATGTATAAAATGCTTGGCTATGGTTGTGTTCGATCATGTGGCAACACTCATGAACAATTAAATAGTCGATGAATTGTTTTGGCACCATGATTAACTTTAGATTTAATGTCATTTTCCCGGTAGCTGAGTAGCTCCCCCACCTGGAACGCATTTCGCGGATAAGGATCTTCGGTTGTTTTATATTATAGTGCTCAAGGTGAGGGATCCAAACCTTTAACCGCTCGCTGAATACCTTTTTAGCCTGAAGGCGGTACCAATCGATCAGTAATTTTTTCACCCTTACCGGATCATTCTTATCCTTCGCACAAACGAGGATGTGCTCCCGATCCATCTTCACAAATTCTTTCCCGTCCTCACTTTGGATTACTTTAAGTTGATATTGTCTTCCTAGGTACCGATGGGTCTCGCCACTGACATATTGGCGCGGGGGAATATCGAAGGAATATCTCCTAAAGCTGCACTGCTGACGCAATATCCAAGCAGCGCGTTTCCAGAGCCGTCTCTCGATCTCAGTGAAATCGCTGCCCATTGGCGCTTCGACTGTTACCTGGGTGTCTGGGTGGACATGAATGGCTAGGGTTTCCCGCCCGGTGTAGGCGAGCTGATACTCGATGCAGGTCTGACCATATTCAAGTACATGAGGAATGGACTGGCTCATGCTCGTTTTCGGGCGATGTCAATCACCCGCTCTATGATCTCATCCAACTCGACATTGCTAAACCGGACCTGCTGGGCTTTCTCGATATCGTACAAGTAATCTTCAATGCAGTTGCGCATGCGATTGAGCACATCTGGGTTATCCACCCAATCGCGAATCTTATTCTCCTCGATCAGCTTTTCCACCTGGGCGGCGATTTCTGCCAGCACATCTTCCACCAATCGGTCACTCAGAGACTCACGCATAACGCCATAATACGCTGGGGCATCACGCAAACTACGCAATCGCTGAGGAATATCCTGGCGGTATCCGCTGGTTTCCTGCTGCTGCAAGCTCTTGGCAAGGGCTAACGCCTCCAGCTCGTTCATCCGTTCCTGCTCTATTGATCGCAGGGTATCTTCGATCATCTGTGAGAAAAATCGGTAGTAGGCTGGGTCGATTTCCATCTTCTCAAGGGCAGTACGCTTCAGGTGGTTGAGGATAGCCTCGGCGCGGGCACGTGGGGTGGAGAGCTCGCTGACTATTTCATCGAACTTTTCAGTATTGAATATCTCAACTTCGGGAGTCAATTGCTTGACACCCTCCGCGCCGATATGGTCATCCAATAGTTTGCGGATCTTCTGCTCATAATCCCGGAAATCTACCACTTCTGCATAGCGCAATTTAACAGACATTCGCAGATTGTGGAAGAATTTCACATCGCGCTTATAGGTCTGGATGCGTCCCTCGGGTGTCGTTTCATAGAAAGCAACCGTGCCCAAGGCTACCTTGAGCGTCCCAGTGTATGTTGTTAGGGCATCGTAGAAAACCTGACGCCGATCTTCGGATTGGAGGAAACGTTCCATTGCCTCAGGATCGCCAGTATTCACTCCACTGAACACTGCCCACAAGTCTGAATGGTGTTGCGGGAGTTTCTCAACTTCTGCTGCTACATCAGCAATCGTTCCAGCAAGATCGTCTGCCTCGAAATCGGCTAAAGCATCATAAGTCTGAATAGCCTCGTTAAGATCGCCCAGAATGCCGCGATAATCCACAACGTAGCCGAACTCTTTTCCCTCAAAGAGACGATTGACTCTTGCAATCGCCTGCAGGATGGCGTGGTCTTTGAGTGGTTTATCTATGTAAAGCACTGTATTTCGAGGTTCATCGAATCCGACTAGCAGCTTGTCCACCACAATCAATAGATCCACGCCATCGGAACGAGCGAAATCTTCAATAATTTCGCGGTTGTAATCATCTTCAGTGTGGAAACGTTCTATCATCCTGGACCAGAACTTCTGCACTTCGGGTTGTTTATCGGGATCTGTATCCTCGTGGCCTTCACGAGTATCCGGTGCAGAAATGACCACTTCAGAGGTCAGTAGCCCGCATTCGTCCAGATACTTCTTGTAGCGCAATGCAGTTGACTTGCTAGAAGTAGCCAACTGAGCTTTGAAACCAGTCTCCCGATCTTTGAAGTTACGTGCGAAGTGTTCCGAAAGATTATAGGCAATCTCCTTGATACGCCGATCTGCTTCACTTACAACATCTTCGCGGCTCATCTTATGCTTTAAATCGGCCTTTTGCTCATCGCTTAAGCCTTGTGTGTGACGTTCAAACCAACGATCGAGTTGGGATCGGTCTGCTTCCAGTTCGACCAAGCGACCTTCGTAGAGCAACGGAACGACAGCTTTATCCTCCACTGCTTGGCGCATGGGATATTTATGGATAAAACTACCAAACTTAAGTGCTGTGTTTTTTTCTCCTTTGGTGAGAGGAGTCCCAGTGAACCCAATATAGCAAGCATGTGTAAAAACCTTGCGCATCTTCGAATGGATCTCGCCATACTGACTGCGGTGGCTTTCGTCTACCAAAACAAAAACGTTGGGATTATCATCGGTAATCTTTTCGTCAGCCAATGTCTCAAATTTATTTATTACCGTGGCAATAATTTCATTTTTTTCGGAACGAACCAATCGGATCAAGTCTTTACCAGAAGTGGCCTGCACGACCGATTTTCCACAATTGTGGAAAGTCTTGTAAAGCTAGAGATCGAGGTTAACTCGGTCGGTGACTAGAATAACACGCGGATTCTTGATATTGGGATGCAAGCTGAGAGCCTTGGCTAGCATAACCATGGTTAATGACTTACCTGTTCCAGTCGTATGCCAAATTACTCCTCCCGTACGCTCTCCCTGAGCGTTCAATCCAGCCACTCTATTCACTGTAGCTTTAACGGCGAAATACTGCTGATAGCGGGCAATCTTTTTAATCCCCCCATCAAAAACTAAAAACTGGTAAGACAATTCCAACAAACGTGACGGGGTAAGCAAACTGACGATAGCGCGATCTTGTTCTGTAACCAGCCGCCCTAGCTTATCCGCAAATTCATGCCGGACCCAGGCAGCATCTTCGCGCCAGTCGTAGAAGGTATCCTTGAGTTCGCCAAGCAGTGGAACGTTTACCAACGCCTGGATGCGCACCTCATGAGCTGTGGCATCTTCCTCTTTCCAGGCAGACCAGAAAGCCTTTTTTGCCCCTGTTGTGGCATAAGCAGCATGGTTAGTGCTAACAGCAAGCAGTAGTTGCGAATAAGCAAAAAGGTGACGAATCTCGCCTTCCTTTTGATTACGCAACTGCTGGCTGATGGCTTCTTCGTAAGGCAGACCGCCTTCTTTGATAATCAGGTCGGGGCGCTTACACTCGAGAATCACAAAGGGAATGCCGTTCACAAAACAGACAATATCAGGTCGGCGTGTTTGGTGGGAGCCTTCACGTTCGACATTAAACTCTTCCGTGACATGATAGACATTGTTTTCGGGGTGTTTCCAATCAATATAATGCAAGGAAAAACTGTGTATATCGCCTTCAACCGTTTGCGGCAGAGCAATGCCCAGCGTGAGTTGATCGTAGACTAATTCGTTAGTACGGATTAGCCCCTCATTTAGACTAATATCGGTGAGACGGCGGATTGCTTCAGCGATAGCCGAGTCGGTGAAGGAAATTTCCTTTCCTTTGACCATATAATGGTTGTGGTCTTTAAGCCAGTCTTCTAGCACGCCTATCAAAATGACATTTCGCTCCCGTCCACCTCGCAAATCCAAAGCCTGCCGAGGTGTCAAATAGCGATACCCCATGCTAACGAGTAGCTGGGCGGCAGGGATCTTGGATATGAGTTCTTCACGATAGGATGGTACGGACATTGCTTTCCCTAAGTGGTATACAAGTTGAACAATAATACTCTAAGTGTTATCAATCGCTCAGCGTCTTCTCTTGATCTTAAGATCATACGCCATTCACTGGTTCCAGGTAAAAATTCAGCACGAACGCAATTTGGATGTTCTCGGAGAATGTTCAAGACCTTGTCTTGAATTTGTTTGAATCCAGCAACATCCTTATTAAAAATAATTAGAGCAGCCTTCACATCCCGCCATGTAAGATAACCGAGCAATTGATTAATTGCTTCAATTACTGCTTGATTGCCTCTCCACAATTTACATTCCGCCACAAAAGCAGCTCGATTCTCAAACTCAATGCAAATATCTGTTTTGCCATTTTTACGAAATGTCTCACCCGTGGCCTGTCCTTTGAAATAGGAATTCAAGTGAGCTAAAAGAATGTCTCGTAATTCTTCTTCATCATGAACTGCATAAGTAGTAGGAGTCCTTTCAAAAGATATACCCTCGTGGCGCAATACAAGCAAAATACTATCGTAAATCGAGTCGGAAATTCCATATTCAGGAGTCGATGGTTTTTTTGAAGGCAATGGCAATATGACTTTTTGTTCGATGGGAAGTTCCGTAATTGATGGTGTCCCCTCTTTTATTTCAATGGGAAGAATTAAAGTTTCTGATGTTTTTTGAATGGCTCCCAACCGTTCACGACGTTGGCATACCAGCCGAGAAATTTCATTCTTAAGCTGGTCATTATGTATTTCAATTTCGCGTTTTACATTATAAAGATAACTATCTAATGATTTGAAAACTCCTTCTATTTCTTTATTTACAGCATCAGATTTAAATTCATCATGTGTGTAACCTAGTTTGATTTTCAAGATGCCAATTTGATCATTGCTCCGATCGGCAATAGCAATTCCGCGTGGAGGATTGAAATCAAATGTGCTTGGTTGATATTTCCATAAATCCGATTCTCCAGAATATGGAATTAATAATTCGATTTCAACACCATCGACAAAGATTATTTGATTTAAAACACCTATATGCTGAACTGTAATTTCTCGCGGTACACTGCGGACAGCACGATCTCTATAAATTGTTAATGGTAGAATTTCCAACTTTGAAAATACGTAAGCGGTTATTTGTTCATTAGTATTTGATATAAATTGTTCATTTGATATTGATTGTACGCAATCTTCTCCTCTTGCTGATTGTCCTTGAAGCACATTATGTAATGACTGTTGTATGAATAACAAATTATCAGACCCAATCATAATCCTGCTCCATATAGCTTAGCAGCATGGACCTCACTGATTAAAAAACATAGTAGTCAGAAGAGATATTTACTCCTCATTTGGCACTAATGCCCAGATGCGTTTGAGTGGTAATTCAGCCTGAATGTCGGCGGGTAGTTGTTCGTAGTGAGTTTGCAACATAGTGACCAGTTCGTCTGAATCCCACAGTCGGATCTTGAAAAACTGCTTGAGAGCTTCTTTTTCAACGGTTCCTTTATAGCCACCCCAGGCAACGACCAAACCTAGGTCAGCACCAAAAGTACCCATAACACCTTGCAATTCGCGCACAACACCTACATCCACAGGCGAATCGCTCGATTTAACCTGTACTGCCAAACGAGGTGGATCGAATCCAAGCGCTCCGCGCCCGGCAATGATATCCACGCCGCCATCAGGCCCTTCCGGAACTATTTTGATGGTATAGCCCTGCGCCACTAAAATTGCACCTACAAGCCTTTCCAGGTCATGCCCTTTGAACTGACTATTGATGAACTTGACGATTTGGTCTCGAGCATATTGTTCGACATCAAAGTTCGTTTCTTCGGCATTTTCGTCACTGACAATATCCGGCGCCTTGAGCGGAGTATCAGTTTTTCCCGCTAAAAGATTCTTAATGCGTTCTTCGGCATTATTGCGTTCAATGCGACAGACGGTCTGGGCTGAACCGAGAGAGTAAAGGAGGTCCTGCCCGATCTGTGAGCGCGCAAATTCGCCTTCCCACTTGACTGGAATTATCTGCTTTGCTTCGGTGGGATTGTCCACCTTAAACTCGTAAGATCCAGCTACCTTGCCGAATGCAATCACTGGTCTACGCTTGAGCGGCAATGCCACCAGGTCGCCATATTGGATGCGTTTTGATAAAGCCCACAACTGGGCTTCCCAGTTTTTTAGAGTCTTGTCTTTTCTATCCGGATAGGTTTTATGTAGCTGTGTAAGTAATTCGGGGCGAGTTTTTATTTGAGACAGATCACCCACATCATCCCATCCAGCAAGCACAACATTGTTTTCCAAGGCAAAGTCTTCCCGTTCGCCATGTTCGCCAGCACGGACTAACCAGAGTGTCATAGGTTCCTCCTCGTTTTTTTATACTTTAACACGCACTTCACCAGTCAGCAGACGCTGCATGAGGCCTTTTTTCTGCTGTTGAAAGGTAGCGAGTTTTTTGGAGTGCAGGTCGATTTCGTTGTCGATAGCTCTAAAAAGCAGACCTATTCTCTTTCGCTCTTCAATATTTTTTGGCCAACACAAATAGAGCCCTTTTACTTCTGTTGAATTTATAGCGGGATAGTTAGAACCTGTTACTAGTCCGTGAATTTGTCGCTGTATTACATCCCCATACAGACTCTGATAGATAAAATCTTTATCATCCGCAGATTTTGGGGTTATAAGAGCAAAACCGGTTGATAATAAATAGTTAGGTAGTTCATTGTCCCAAGTAGCGTAACCTAAAAGATTTGGACGTACCGTTGCCATAATTACATCGTGCTGATGTGGAATCCGACGTGCCCTCGAAGGTAAATCTTCAAATGCAATTGGTTCGTCCGGAAGAGCAATATTCCCTTGATTTATTGCGGACAATTCCACATAAAAGAATTTCTTTTCAACATTCTCATTTCCCAAAGTGTCAGTATTTACCTCGCACACCTGACTTATTCTTTTCATTTGCTAATCTGCTGGGATTGCGCCGTATTTAATTTCCTGTGTTGCGTCTGACTGACTAAATCCCGGAAAGCGTACTTGGCCAGTAAGCAAGCGCTGCAGGAATCCTTTTTTGCGCGCTTTCAAGACAGCAATCAGACGCTCCGTTCGGGCAATGGCCTCGTCCCAAGTGAAGAGGATGTCTGCGATTTTGCGTTCTTCAGGGATGGGTGGAATTTGTACTTTTAACTTCAGGAAATCCTGCTTACTCATAACACGGTTACGACCTGCCCCTCCTGGAGAAATAAGTCCAAGATCATAAAAGAATCTTCTTGAGAGCATTAAGTACTGAAAATATTCGGGCAACACTTTGCTTTTGTCAAAGATATATGTTGGAAACCGATGTGAGACAAGCGCTCCATCCCCTTCAGCAGTCACCATCGCAATTGCTCCCTCCCATGCAAATGTGATGCTTACTATTAGATCACCAGTATGAACTTTAAAGAGATGAGACATCGCAACAGTATCTGGATCTATAACGGTAGTTGTGAAGATTCCTTTTCCATGACTCCGCACCCCTAAACGCAAATAAGATTCGTTAGGTTTTTCTACTTTACGTAGCTTCATCCGCAAGAACTTGCCCAGGAACATTTCTCGCCATGGAACCGTGGATATACTGCTGCTATTCATCAAGCCCAAGCTCCTTCAGATATTCAAAAATCTTACTCTCTAATGAGGTTAATTTAGGATTGATAGTCTTTATTTCGTCATTCAAGAGCGAAAAATCTATCAGCGGTTCTGGTTCAAAGGTATCCACGTAGCGGGGGATATTTAGGTTGAAATCGTTCTCCTTGAGTTCATCAAAATTAGCCAAGTAGGCATACTTATCAATACTCTGACGAGCGTGGTAGGTTGCTAAGATTTTCTCGAGATCTTGTATACGGAGGTAGTCTTGGTTAGTACCTGGTTCATATTCCCGACTGGCATCAATAAACAGCACGCGTCTATCGGGTCGATTGCGCTTAAGGACCAAAATCGCTGCTGGAATCGGAGTACCGAAAAAGAGATTTGCAGGCAGGCCGATCACCGCATCCAGCAAGTTCTCTTCAATAAATTTCTGACGAATCACTCCCTCTCCTCCACCGCGGAAGAGCACTCCATGCGGAACCACCACACCCACACGCCCGTTTTGGCTAGGTTCAAGATAGGTTGATTCAACCATGTGAGTAATGAAGGCGTAATCTCCTTTGCTCTTAGGTGGCAGCCCGCGCCAGAAACGCTTGAAGTGGTCGTTGGCAGCGTTCTCGTATCCCCATTTGTCTAGTGAGAAGGGCGGATTGGCAGCCACGACGTTAAAGCGCATCAAGTTGTCGCCTTCTCGGTGCATGGGATTATCCAGCGTATCACCCCAGGCGATCTTGGGCTGATTTACATTATGCAGGAACATATTCATCATCGCCAGCGCCCATGTGCTGCCATTATTCTCCTGACCGTAGAGGGCATAATTTTCGCTACCCACTTCCTCTGCACATTTAATTAGTAGAGAACCCGAGCCGCAAGCTGGATCATAGATCCGCTCCCCTGGTTGAGGTGCTAGCAACTTCGCAAGCAGGCGTGAGACTTCGGGTGGAGTGTAAAACTCCCCAGCTTTCTTACCCGCCCCTGCTGCGAATTTGCCGATTAGGTATTCGTAGGCATTGCCGATAATATCCAATCCGTTTATCCGGCTAGGACGCATGTCCAGGTGCGGATCGGCAAAGTCCTGCAGAAGATTCTTCAAGCGTGTATTACGTTGTTTGGTCTGTCCAAGGGCAGCTTCAGAGTTGAAGCTGATATTGCGGAACACTCCCTGCAACTTTTCAATGTTCGCTTCTTCAATTGATGCCAGGGCGATGTCAATGATCTCGCCTAAGTTGGTCGCATTGCGTTGTTCGTAAAGGGAATAATAATCTGTTCCAGGTGGCAGTACAAACTTCTCACGGGCCATCCGACGTAGCAGACGTGTTTCATCCTCGGCATACTGTTTCTTAAAGTTCTCATAATGGTCACGCCAAACATCGGAAACATATTTTAAGAACAACATCACGAGGATGTAGTTCTTGTACTCTGACGGGTCTACAGTGCCGCGGAAGGTGTCACAGGCCTTCCAAAGGATGTTGCTAATTTCATCTTGAGAGATTGAAGAGGAAGGTGCACTATTGGTCATATTCTTATCATTTCCAAACTTGTTTACAATGAAATTATCCCCAAAACTCGGGCTAAATTAATATTCACTGTTCTACAAAGGAGTATAGCATAGAGGAGAAACGAAATATGCACTAACACTGATCCGAATATCCGCCCCCATAATCCCAGTGCTAAAACAAAAGGGGTTGTCCCATAGAAAGGGAGGGTCCAGCAATTTGAAATAAATTGCGTTCGTTATAGTATTTATACCCACATATGCTATTTCTTTTTTGCCTAAGTAGATTGATCTTCTATCCATGCCACAACATTAGTTACTATTATCTATACTATTTACTCTTTTTTTATTGATGATTCCCCGTTTAGAAATGCCCACCATTATCCATAAAGATCCCCCATTGACAGTTTAAACATAATCCAAAATCATGAAATGCATCTTTAGAAATAGAATCGGGTAATTCATCTACTATGACCTCCGCACCACAAATTCGACAATAACCTATCTTAGATTCGGTTACACTAGATTCCCTGGAATCACCATCTTCTTCTTCGGTTTCTTCGTCATCATCATTATCTTTATCGTCAAAATCATCATCCAATAGTTCATCTTCGTCATTCATATCCATTTCTCCTTTGTCTCTATCTTCATGCCCATATTTATTTATCAGAATTCATTCCAAACATCACCTTAGACCGGATTATTAGTAGATATATTCCTCCTCGCCGATTTGCAAACCAGATATACTGATGGTAATAATTATTC
>Ga0187878_1001584_pt1 | contig 21741 bp, 14 predicted proteins | sample June2016WEW_17_1_FD_132979 | JGI IMG/M metagenome (GOLD analysis project Ga0187878, IMG submission 132979) | Peatland microbial communities from SPRUCE experiment site at the Marcell Experimental Forest, Minnesota, USA - June2016WEW_17_150 | ecosystem: Environmental > Terrestrial > Soil >...
CTTATTGCGGATAACCAGCAAATACACGCCTAACAACGCCGCCGCGCCCACAAGATAAGCCGGGGCTTTCTGATTAAATACCATTGTGCCGTCGGGCTTGCCGTCAGGGGAATGCTTTTCCTTAAATGACTCATTGAAGTGGCCATCATAAACGCAATAAGCAGCGAAACCAAGCAGGACAGCCATATAAATCAGGTATGTCTTTATCTTGTACTTGCTTACGGGAGCTACCAGTGCCATAGCCAATCTCTTTCAATGTTTATGTCAATCGTTTTTGCGCGATAACATTGATAAGCGGGCGAACAAGATTTGGGACAATTTTGTCCGCCATCAGTTCATCAGCGAGCATACACTGCCGCTCAAAAGATTCCAGCATGTCGAATTTGCCGGAGGCGGCACGATACTGGCGAACGGTAAAAGACAAGCTTATCGCCTCTTCGAGCGTCTGCGGCGGTTTGTCGGGGTCGAAGATACTGGTTCGGGATTCTATGCTGATTCTCGCCTGTGTGCGGCAGTCCTCGGACAGCGCCACTACTATCGAAGGTGAATGGTCGATTGCCTTTGCGAGCGGCAGGTCCAGCAGGCAGTTGAACGCCGACGAACCAAGGGCTTCCGCGATAATCTGGTCGTGATTGCCGACGCAGTAAAAATCCATAGCGTAGGTGATATCCAGGGAATCCACGTCAAGGTGACTTATCCCAAGCATATACGGAATCAGGCCGAGGACAAACTTGTCCTGGCTGTAAACCTCCTCGAAGTCCACCGGGTTGACGATGCCTGAGCCGACGCGGTCTGTTTCGAGGGCCACCCAGCGATACTGGCCGCTGTCGTGATCCTCTTCGAGGCAATACTCGCTGTTTTCCCGCCGGGCAAAAGAACTCATAGTGGGATATTGCTTTTGAATACGCTCAAAAAACGCAAGAATGGTATCGCTCTGGAGAGGCAGGTCAAGCTCAGTATTGACAAACATATCCAGATAAAAGTCATCGCACAGGGAGCTATAGCCATTGGCCATAATTTCAGACACCCTCTACATACACAACCCAAACACCCACTCGGCGGTATCCGCAATTCGGCGGATATCCACAAACCCGAGGCCATCTATAATTATACCTTAAGATATTCGCTTTGCCAGATTTTTTCGGTAAGGCCTTTCAGTTTCTTGTCGTAGGTGCTCAGTATCTCCATATATTCCGGCGATTGAAGGGCCTCTCTGGCCTTTTCATCCTCGGGCCTGGCCTGCTTAGTCAGGACGGAATTTCTGAAGACCTCGTAATGGTCTCTTATCGAGCAGGGCATCAGCCAGTTTTCGGGGCATTTGCGGTTATTCAAGCCGTATTCTCTCTGCCATTTTCTGCCGTTTTTCATAAAGTCGGAGAACAGCGCATCGGCCAGCGTTTTCCCGTCGCGGTAAAGGTCATAGATATTGTCAACGTAGTAGGGGATGAACGCACAGGGGGTCACGTTGCCGTTCCAGTCGATGTAGAAGTAACCGCCGCCTCTGCCGTAGGCGATACAGCCCCTCGACAGCGCGCCGCTGTTCCAGAAGTCCGCTATGCAGTATTTCTTTTCGCCAAGAAGCTGTTCCCATTTTCTGTATAATTCGAGGCGTTTGCTCGGCGTCACCATCAGGTCAATCTCATCTTTGCCCCTGCCGATGGGCATAAGCTGGAACTGCCACATATAACAGGCGCCCTGCTGTTCAAAGTAGAACTCATAAAAATCATCCTTCAACAGCAAATCGGTGTTTTTGCTTGTGGCGGTAACTGAGACGCCGAAGGGCACGCCAAATTTTCTGAGCCGCCCAAAGGCGTCGAGGATTTTGCGGTGTGTGCCCTTGCCCCGTCTTTGGTCGGTATGTTCCTCAAAGCCCTCCACTGAAATCGCTGGCGTGACATTCGCACAATCAGCGAGCCGCTCGGCTATCCGGTCGCTTACGAGCGTGCCGTTGGTGTACATCAGGAAGAACATATCCTTGTACTTTTCGAATATATCAAAGAGTGTTTTGTCTTCGCTGTGATAGACGAGCGGCTCGCCGCCGCTTATCGTTATGAATCTGCTGCCGAAGCAGTCGTGCATTTCGCCAACTATCCTGTCGACATATTGATACGGTATCGTGGCGGAAGCGTCGGTGCCGGAAGAGGCATAGCAGCCGATGCATTTGAGATTGCATTTCTGAGTCGGCGACAGGACTATAAAAGTAGGAGGATCTTCACTGTATTTTTTTTTATATTTTTTGGCGACTTCATAGTAGGTCCGGTTCTCGCCGGTAAAATTATTGCGAACGAGCACGTCTATAATCTTTCTCACGATTTTGTCTGAAACGTAACCTTTGTCGATGTTCCTGACCACACAATGCAGCATTGCCGAAAGGAACTGATACCGTTTCTCCTGAACCGCCCTCAAATCTTCCGAGGCGTCGTTGACCAGGCTCTTGTAGATATACCCGTCGATTTTCTTTGTGAGGATTCTGCGCAAATGCTTTTGGTTTACCATTGCGACCAATGCTGCGGAAATGACTGCCGGTTTCATTTTCGTATCCCCTAAATCAAATAAAATCGTCAATTCGAGGCCGGCAGTAAAACATCCGAGGTGTATCGGCCTTCTATTTAATTATTGCACACGTCAAACCGACCTGCAAGTGTCAATATATAAAAAACTGAAAGGGTGAAAAGCAGTATCAATTCAAATTTTCAAGTCCGGGTCGGGCAGCATCATTTCGGCAACAATAGCCGCGATTGTGGCAAGAAGCGTTGAAACGAAGGTGTGCATCGCACACCGCATAACCATGTCTGAAATCCCGATTTCGCTGCCACGGCTAAGCATAGCAGCGGCAATAGTAGCAAATATCCCGATAGCCGCGCCGGAGATGGTCGCGGTAACAATTCGCCTCCACAATACCGCCCCGCCGGCGCCGAGGGTTACAGCAGCCCCGCAAAGCACCGGCGCCAAAATAACAAGCCACCAGATGGCTCTTAACTGGGGCAGCTTCCAATCTTCGTCTAAGTAAACGTTATACGCGACGGCAAACGCCGCAACCGCAGCGATGACACAGCCGACCGCATGCCAATAGCGAACAGGATACGCCGAGCGGATTTCGGCGCGACGGACCATACGCCTGCGAATCGTTAAAGGCCAGTTGTAGAACAAGCAGAACACCCATCGCTCCAATAACGCCCCCCTCTCGCCAAACACCGGCACAACGTGCACGATTTCGGTTGCCCAGTGGCCCGCCATAAATCTCGCAAGGGCCGGATAGCGATACGTCATCTGAATTGGAAACGCCAGATAACCAATGTATTTGAAAAAGGCAAGAAAGACCGCGATATTGTAGTCCTTGAAGTTTCGTTCTTTTATGACCAGTCCGACGACGTATATGCCGCGGCAAAGCGAGCCGGGCGAAATTGGTATAACCTGGAACAGGGCAACGATACCCAGCCCTATCGCCCAGGACTCGGCACGCGGCAATTCAGGATGCATATGCACATAAACAATCGCGCAGATAACCGCTACTATGTGCGTCGTCGGCATCATCAGCAAATGGACGACCAAACTCACCAGGTACTTTTGTATGTATGGCTCATTTATCTGCGAAAGAATTGCGGAAGCATCATTATCTGTGAGAATATGTTTTTTCCGGCCTTCTGAGACCATATCGCGAAGCCACTGCTCGCGCATCGAGGCGTGAAAATACAATTGAAAAGGCCTGATGAATATGGCAGAAAGTTTCTCATTTCTAAAAGCCGAATCAGTCAGAAACCGATGCAGGCCCGCGGAGATAAGAAGCAGGAACGGCAAATGCAGGAAGAAACGCCACGGCTGGTCATAGATTTTTAACGTCTGGCCGATACTGATACGTCCGCATCGATACCAGCCGATTGTCTTTTCGAAAATTTTCCCCCTGACCGCCCTGCAAAAATAATCCCATCGAGTAAACATCTCTGCATAGTGGCTGCGCCAGTCGGCCCTTGCCCAGAACCGGCGGAAAATAGTGCCGATGAAAGGTATCAGGCCGAGGAGTAAAAACAAAACCGCCCGCGACTTTTTGCTGCGGAGTTCCGCCTCGCTTTCGTCGTCGATGAGATTGCGAACCTTCCAGCCCATTATCGAGCCGGCGATAATCTGCGACCATAATTTCCCATCGTAGAACAGCCGAATGCCATTATGTGTGAAATCAGGAACGCTACTGCGGTATATTTGTTCGTCGGCCTTAAGCTCGTCGAGCATTCCCCGCATATCCGCGAAATGTTCCGGGTTAGCAAGCGCAAACGATTCGAGCTTTGATACGTCCCCGCGGTCGAATTGCACAATTGAGCCGCGCATAATACCTTTCGCTATCAGCAAAAAATCGCCGGGACTCATCGGCAAAAAAGGTAACAGCACAAGCCCGGGTCTGAAATCGACCGCAGTCAGTCCTTTCGCGGGTTGGTCGTCGGTCCCTTTGCGTTTGAGGCAATTGGGTTGGCTCTTGCAGGTTGACCACTCGTATTGCCTGGCGAACTCGTATGCGCCGATACCGTGCAGCATATCCACGAAATCAGCCATAAACCGCTTTTTAGCCCGGTATTCGGGCGAGCCGAGATAGCGGGCGTCAATTATTTTGCCTCGCCGCCAGAATTTAAGCAGGTCCATTCTGTCATCGGCTTCCAGCCGCCAGGTGCGTCCCTCGACCCATTCGCTCAACTCGCCGCAACTGCCGATTTTCTCATCAACAAAGGTCGCGTGAATATCGACAACGGTTTTCTCGTCGCCGAAGCGGATTTTGGCCGCCTGCCTGATAGACTTTTGCCAAAGTGCGCCGGCCCTTGCCGCGGCAGGATTGACCTGAAGCTGGAAAGGCCCCTGAAAACCAATCTTATAGAGGATATCGCGGAACAGGCACGCAAAGCCCGAGGGCGGGACAAGAATTTTCATCGCGTAAACACCGCCCTGCTCAAGACCAGCGATGGGGCCGGTGGCGTTTTGAATATCGATAATTTTTACCCTGTAAACCTGGCCCGCGAATCCGCCGCCGATGAATTTTTCTATCAGCAAATGTACACGGGCTGTATTCGATTTTTCAAGGCCGGTAACATTGTAAACCAGTTCCGTGCCCGCGTCATATCGGCTGACTCGCATCGCCCGATGAAGACCAAGGCCCTGATACTTCGCCTGAAGCTTCCCGCAAATATCGGGGCTGTATTCCGTTGTCGCCATTAATGCTCCCTGTTACTGTTGATAGCAAAATTATTTGAGAATCCAAAATTTGGCGGAAATGAACAACGCGATTCCCGCATAAACTCCCGCCATCAGGTCGTCGGCGAGAATCCCCCAGCCGGCGGGCAGCTCTTCCAGCCGATACGATGGCCAGGGCTTGACCGTATCAAACAAACGAAACAAAAAATAACCGAGCACAGCAATCGAGACAATCTGACCGCCCGACACATTGGTCATAAACAACGGCATCGCCAGAAAAGTCAACGCCTGTCCCGCAATCTCATCGGCCACCACCTCGTTGGGGTCTTCATTACCCGTCGCGGCGACCGCGACATGTGAAAATTTTACGCAGACAACCGAACCCACTGCTATAAGCGCAACCATCAGCGACGCCGCGAGCACGCCGGAACCACCGAGATAATAAACAAGACCAAAGATAATCGCGGACGGCAATGACCCCAACGAGCCGGGCGCAATTGGCAACCAGCCCAGTCCGAAACAAGATGTAAGAAGCCGTTTCATAAAACCAGCACATCCACAGAAAAATTAAATGTAAGAATTATAGCGATTCGGCATTAGGTTTCCTTAACCATTTTCAGGCAGAAACGGTCTGTCATACCCGCGATGTAGTCGCAGACGGCCCGCTGCAGGCCCTGTCCCTCAATAAAACGCTGGAAATAACCCGGCATAAGCTTTGGCTGGTTGCAAAGATGCTCGAAAAGCTTAGTAAGCCACTGCTCGACTTCTTTGGCGACGGAACGCAGCAAAGGATGCTGATAAAAATTCGCGAGAAGGAATCGCTCCAGCTCTTTCAGTTCCGCGCCGCTTTTTTCGGGCAGGACAATCAAACATTCCCGCCGGCTATATATGTCGTCGAGCGTTTTAATTTTCGCCTTACGGATTTCCAGGGTGCTTCGCTCGATGCACTCGCCGACAAGTTTATCTATGATGGCCTTGACCGTCCTCGTCCGGCGGACGATTCTATCCTCAATCCTGTCCGCCTGCGCCCGCTCTTTGGCATCCCGAAACAATTTTATATCCCCTAATTGCTCCGCATCAATCATGTCGGCCCGCATACCATCCTCGAGGTCGTGCGAATTGACAGCAATCATGTCGGCCATATTCGCTATTTGGCCTTCGAGCGAACAATTGAACTCAGGGAAATCGACGTCCTCAGGTTTATCGTATGGGCTGCTGTGTTTTGCCAGCCCCAGCCGGGTTTCGTATGCCAGGTTAAGTCCCGCGAAATCCGGGTAAGGATGCTCAAGCAGGTCAACGACTCGCAGTGACTGCCTGTTGTGCTCAAAGCCGCCGAAACCAGCCATCAATTTATTGAGGACACTTTCTCCGGTATGGCCAAAAGGTGAATGACCTAAATCGTGCGCCAGGCAAATCGCCTCGGTCAGTTGCTCGTTAAGACCAAGCGCCCTGGCAATGGTCCTGCCAATCTGGGCGACCTCAATAGTATGAGTAAGGCGCGTGCGGTAATGGTCATCAAGTCCCGGCGTGAAGACCTGCGTTTTGCCTTCGAGCCGGCGAAACGCGGCACAGTGAATTATCCGGTCGCGGTCACGGTCAAAATCCAGACGGTAAGGATGCGGTTCTTCCGCAAACAGCCGGCCTTTGCCGGATTTCTCACTCACCGCGTAAGGGACAAGCTCTGAACGCATAATCACAGAACAGGAAGACCGTTTTTGGCGCTGGTTTGTTTGAGCAGCTTGAGAAGCTCCTCGATGCTCTGGCTGATGAGGTATGTATCGCTGCAAACCCGGACAAAATTGGTATCGCCATTCCATCGAGGAACAACGTGGATGTGCATATGGTCGGGCAATCCCGCTCCGGCGCATCTGCCGAAATTGATACCGACGTTGAAGCCGTGGGGTTTAATCGCAAGAGAAAGGACTTTCTGGGCGTCTCTTGTCATTTTGGTCATTTCAAGAAGCTCCTCGTCGTTTGCCTCACTGAAATCGGGAATATGCCGAACCGGCGCAATCAGCAGATGCCCATTGTTATAAGGGAAACGATTCATCACTGCGACGCAGTTTTTTGAACGCCACAGGACAAGATTATTGTCGTCATCCTGTGGAGTTTTGATATTTTTGCAGATGAAGCACTCGCTTTTGTCGGCAAGGCCCTGGATATATCCGATTCGCCACGGAGCCCAAAGATTCTTTCGTTTCAATTTATTTACACCTCCATGCGCTACGGCCGGCCCTTAAAAAAACTATTTCCCGGGGACAGACGGCGCAAGAAGCTCCATTGTCATGTTCTGGTCAATGGTTATCTGCGGATTGACGCCACCCAGGCCCATAGGCAACGACGCACTGGCGTGCACCGTATAGCTCTGACTGTATCGTTCGGTTCTTCCGGCGTCTATGTTGAAAAGCTCTTGTCCATGGCCCTGTAAATCGTGCGTTTTATATCCTCTCAGGAATCCAAATATCCCGCTCATCTGGAATGGCTCGGTATAAGGGACGGGCCATTCGGGAGGATTCGGCCACAGCAGAAAATAGGAACTATCGATTACGGCTATCCGGTTATTGGCGTCCTGAACACGTATTTCCGACAGCGTGTAATTAACATCTCTGGCAGCGAACAGAACCATCGTGGCAGGCACGGCAAGCACGGACTTCCACTTGTCACCAACGGCAACGCCTTTGGTGGGATTATTTACGCTCGATACCGAATCCCACAGGAACCACTGCATCGCAATAACATCGAAAAGCATATCCGGCTCTTTAATGAGACCTTTGCTTCTGTCGGCCCTGAATGCCCGCTGACCCACCTGAAGAAGCACATCGCGAAACCCTGAACCGTCCACAATTTTACCCCTGGCGTCAACGGTAAACGTCCAGCTCTTACCGGCGAAACCTTCCGCCGCCTCCTGCCAATTCTGCTGGCGGGGCGATTCCGACGTGCGTTTTGCTTTTGCGGATTCGCAATCGGCCCTGATTGTCGAAACGCCGTAGGGGTCCACTTCGACAGGCGTGTATGAAACAACCATCTCCAGCGATTCTGACGACTTGTTGATTTTGCTCGGCCCCCCACCTCTCATCGGCCCCCAGTCCACCGCCATATTCCTGCTGTTGACGAACTTGTATTTAAGGGTCTGGCCGGGCTTGAAATCAACCGTCAATAATATTTTGCGTGGCGACGGCGCCGACGTGCAGCCGCCGATAATCCCCACAATCAAAGCCACTATAAGAATCTTTGTCCGGCTCAACTTTGGTTCCTTTCGCTCAAACCCGATTATTTAACTCTTTCAATGCTGTAAACGCGAGAAGCGGACATCTTTAACACTACCGGCTCGCCGGTATCACCTGGCTTTGACGGAAGCGCTACAACCCAGTTTGCCTCTAAATCTTCGTGGTAATTTTCTATCCTGCCCGCTTTCAAATCAAACTCGCCGCCGCCGGTGTATGAATCGTTCGTGTCAAACGTTTTCGGCACATCAACCTCTGCCTGCTGACTGCGGTATTTTGGCTCAACCTCGGATGCAGGTATCGTGTTCATATCGATAACCGCAATCTTGCGGCCCCCCGCATCTCGTATTTCTTTAAGCGTGTAAATCTTCTCGTATGATTTAAGGCCCATCTTGCCAAACGCGAAGGTCTTGATTCTGTTCCACTTGTCGCCGGGCTTAAGCACTTCCTGCCCAGGTTGCGGCAACTGCATCGCCCCATGCCTTTCCATTATTGCCTCAGGATACAAAATACTGACTCCTGCTTGTCCGGAGGGGGTGCCGTCTTTCATCGTCATCATAGCCGACGGCAGGTCGTCTACCGCAGATATATTGTTCCACGGACTGAATTCTATCAGATAGGTTTGGCCGATTAATTTCATTATTGGATTGTTGGCGTCCGAACGCCTGGAACTGTCAAAATCCACCGAGGCCGTACTCTTATTAGAATAAAGACATTTCACTCCATCGATTGTGACCAGGGCAACTGCTATACCATTGGGGTCCACACTTTGTATGCGCTGTGTAAGGACCATTTCGACCCGTTCTTCGTTGAAGTTCTCATCGAAGGCCGCTTTATCGGGGACCGGCCCCTGCCATTTTGTAGTCCGACGGGCCCGGGTTGTAATTTTATAAGTGGCCAGGTCGCCAACGGTCGATCTCAACGCGATTTTCACCTGTGCTTTTGCTTGTGCTTGCGCTGGTGCTGGCGCTTGTGCCAAGGATTTGGCTTCGGCTGGGCCGGACTGGACCTTCTGTTCACAGCCCCACACGAACACACTGCAACATATACCCGCAACGACTACACATCTGAAAATACTGTTTGTTGTCATAATTTTGGTCTCCCAGTAGTTAATTTTGCCTAAATCAAACAACATATTATACCCGCCGAAAATGCCAACACAACCTATTTTTCTTCAACAGCGGCCGTCAAATCGTTACAATATACGCCTTGAAAATGCCCATGTTTGGGCACAACTTTGCAGAAAGGAAAATAAATGAGAAGCGACACAATAAAGAGCGGTTTTCAGCGAGCGCCTCACCGCGGGCTGCTTCACGCCTGCGGTATCAGCGACGCCGATATCAACAAACCATTCATTGCCATCGCCAACAGTTTTTGCGAGATAGTTCCCGGCCATGTCCATCTCAACAAGGTGGCCCAGATTGTCAAACAGGCTGTGCGTGAGGCGGGCGGCGTGCCTTTTGAGTTCAACACGATAGCCGTCTGCGACGGGATAGCGATGGGACATACGGGTATGAAATATTCGCTTGCCTCGCGGGAAATAATCGCCGACTCGGTCGAGACGATGCTTCAGGCACACTGCTTCGACGGGATGATTTGCATTCCGAACTGCGACAAGATTATACCCGGTATGCTGATGGCGGCCGTCCGGCTGAATATACCCACGATTTTCGTCTCCGGCGGGCCTATGGCGGCTGGAAAAATGAAAAACGGCAAAACGGTTGACCTCATCAGCATCTTTGAAGGCGTCGCCCAATTCAACGCGGGCAAAATCAACGAAGAGCAGTTGAAAGAACTCGAAGCCACGGGCTGCCCCACCTGCGGCAGTTGCTCGGGGATGTTCACCGCAAACTCGATGAACTGCCTGTGCGAGGCAATCGGTATCGCACTGCCGGGCAACGGCACTATACTGGCGGTCAACCCCAAACGCGAAGAACTTTATAAACAAGCGGGCAGGCAAATCATACGGCTAATTGAAAAGAACATCAGGCCCCTGGATATAATCAGCGTCAAATCGATGGATAACGCCCTTGCGCTTGATATGGCAATGGGTGGCTCGACAAATACCGTTCTGCACACATTAGCCATCGCAAGTGAGGCAGGTATTAAATATGACCTTGAGCGGATAAACAAAATATCCGCCAGATGCCCGAATATCTGCAAGGTCTCACCATCGAGCGCGTTCCACGTCGAGGACGTCGATTCGGCAGGCGGCATCAGCGCAATACTCAAGGAAATAAGCAGGGTTCCGAAACTGCTCAATCTCGACACGCTTACCGTTACAGGCAAAAAACTTGGCGAAAATATCGCGGACGCGAAAACTAACAATACCGCAGTTATTCACACAATCGAAAACGCCTACTCAAAAACAGGCGGATTGGCTATACTCAAAGGTAATCTCGCACCAAAAGGAGCTGTAGTCAAAATGGCAGGCGTCGCACAAAATATGCTCACCCATAAAGGCCCGGCTTGTATCTTCGAGAGCCAGGAAGACGCCTGCGAAGGAATCCTCGCGGGCAAGGTCAAGGCGGGCGACGTAGTTATCATCCGCTACGAAGGCCCCAAAGGCGGCCCGGGTATGCAGGAAATGCTCAGCCCCACAAGTTATATTATGGGCGCAGGTCTCGGCGAATCGGTCGCGCTCATCACCGACGGCAGATTCAGCGGCGGCACACGCGGCGCCTGCATAGGCCACGTCAGCCCGGAAGCCGCGGTTGGCGGGCCAATCGGACTGTTGAAAAAAGGCGACATAATCGAAATCGACATACCTCACAACAAAATGAATGTGAAGTTACCAGCCAAGGAACTCGCTGCCCGCAAAAAGAAATGGAAGCCGAGGAAACCAAACATTACTACCGGCTGCCTTGCCAAATATGCCGCTATGGCCACAAGCGCAGACACCGGAGCCGTACTGAAATGGTAATTTAAATTATTTATGGGAAACTCGAAAACCATATTCGCTTTTGTTCTTATGCCATTTGATTCCGCTTTTGATGATATTTACAAACTTGGAATCAAAGATACTGCCAAAAAAATTGGTGTCAACGCTGAGCGTTTAGATGAGCAAATGTTTCGTGAGGGAATGGTAGACCGAATCTACCGCCAAATTGATGCCGCTGATATTATCATCGCAGACCTATCCACACGTAACCCAAACGTCTTTTACGAATTAGGGTATGCTCATGCGAAAAATAAGTTATGTATCTTGCTGACCAACACTATCACCGATATACCTTTCGATTTAAAACATAGGCGTCATATAGTTTATGGGCCTTCGATATTGACTCTTCAAACTGAATTGACAAAAAATCTCGAATGGGCAAAAACCGAAATTGAGAATATCAAGAAAAGCCAAATACGTATTGCTTCGACCACGACAGGCTCCTTGACTAAAACAAACCAATATGCCGAGGCAGAAGTAGGATTTAAAATAGACCTTTTCAACGATTCCGAACTATCTTCGCCTCCCATTTCGAGCATTTATTTTTATACTGGGAACGAATGGCATATATGGCAAGACGGAAAAGAATGTCCGCATATAGTTTCGGATATCCCCGAGTATAGTTTCAGATATATGCTTCATCCACCTGTTCCTAAGCTGGAAAAACAATCATGGGCACACTTGGGATTTAGAGCAGTAAGAACTATAGCCTCGATTTTTCGTGGTGATGAACTTAAAGACGAATATCACATAAGAGCCACAGCCAATCTTCGATTCGTAACTTCCGAAGGCATGTTTGATTATGAAGTTCCTATTAATGCGGACTTATATGACATTCCATTTTAGATTCTAAATCAGTCCGCTGTATGCCACGACTTGTGGCACGGGCAGGCAAAACATACCTGTGGTCTTCAGTGTTGCCTTTTTGCGACTATGCCAAGAATGGCGAAGAAAGTCCCATAAAATCTTTTGTGCTTGAAAATTCTGTGGTAAATTGTTAGAAGAATGGAGCGGAGGAGTGGAAATTGAATTTCACTCCCGGCTACGGCTCGGCGTTTTTAGTAATTGCTCGCACTCATTGGTTTTCATTTTCGCCGAGACGAGCCCCGCCGGTAATCAGAACGGAAACTGGTGCTGTTGTTTTTTTGGGCTGCCAATGGATGTTAACCGGACAAAGGAAAACGGGGGGTCAACCCCGCAGGATAGTCAGGAGAAGTTTGTCCCGACCTGCCCTATATGTGGAGATAAGCACTGGCCGCATCATCCCCTTGCGCCCTGCTTCAACGCCAAAAAAGTAAAAGAGAGAACCAAAGCGGAGGCAAAGGCAAAAGCACTTGCTGAAAAACAGGCGAGGATTGATGCCAAGTTACAGAAAAAAGCCGACAGGCAGGCCTATTACAATGCGATAAAAAAAGCGGAGGAGATTGCGAATCAGGAGTCGCAGGCAAGAGCCGAAGCACAGAGAATCGCACAGGCAGAAACAAGGGCAAGGGTCGTCGCGGAAGAAAAGGCAAGGTCTGAAACCGAGGCGAGAATAAAAGCTGAGCAGCAGACGCGAATCAAACTTGAGGAAAAGACCCGCGATTTTCAGGAGTCGCGGCGGCAAATCGAGGGACGACTGCAGGCCGAATTGGCTGCCCGAACCCGATTACAGAAACAGATTGACGAATACCACCTTTTGATTAGCGAGCTGCGGGAAAAACTCGAAGCCCAGACAAAAGCCCGTAATGCCGTCGAACAGCAGGTTCACATCGAATCACAGGCACGGTCACAGGCCGAATCGGCTTTGGAAGAGAAAGCAAGGACCTTTGGCAAAGCGATAGATGACATACAGGTAAAACTGAATGCCCAAACGCGGGCATTGGAAGAGACCGAAGGCAAACTCAAACAACATATCGAGAACTTAGTACAGACCGAAACCCGGCTGCGGGCGGAAGAACAGGCCAGGCGCGAGGCGGAGGAGAAATCCGAAAGAGAGACGCAGGCGAGAACCATTGCCGAGGAGCAGGCCAAACGACAGGGTGAGCAGAGAATCAAGGCCGAGACACGAGCCGAGCAGGCCGAACATCAGGTGCAGATAGAGGCACAGGCAAGAGCCGAGGCCCAGCAAAGGGCCAAAGAAGCGATTGAATCAGCAGAGCAGGCAAGACAACAGGCAAAGGCCGAGATTCATCAACAAATAAAGGACTTTACGGAAACGCTGTCGAAAATTCAGGAGCAGTTGAATCAGCAAATCGAGGCCAAAGTCACGGCAGAACAACAGGTTCGAACGCTTACGGCGACAATCGAGCAATTAAGGGAGCAGGCCTCCACGCAGTCACAGAACAGGGCCAGCGCCGAGCGCAACGTGAAGGAACTTGGCGATGCGATTGCCGATGTCCGCAGAAAACTTGAGACGGAAATCCAGGCAAGAATCCAGGCCGAAAAACAACTGGAAGCTGAATCAGCCGCGAGAACAAATGCCGAAGAAAGGGCTGACGGTTTGGCAGCGGCACTTGCCAAATCCCAGGGCAAAGCGGAGGCCGAAGAGAAGGCAAGACGATTATCGGAGGAAAAGGCCCGCTTTGAAATCGAGGCCAAAGCGAAAGCTGAACTGCAATCGCGCGCACAGTTGGAAGAAAAAGCGAGAGCTTACGGCGAGGCAATAGCGACCGCCCAGGAAAAAGCCAGGTATTATGCGGAGGCCCTGACTGAAGCGAAAAATAAACTGGCCGGAAGAGAACAATCGACAGAAGAAATTCGCGACCGGCTGAACAGCGAAACCAAGATACGTCAGCAGCTCGAACAACAGGTCGAACTTTATCGCCGGCAGGTCGCTCAGGCCGAAACCGGGGCCAAAACACAAACCGAAGAAACTGCCGGCATTGAAAAGCAGTTACGCGACCAGTTGAATAGCCAGGCAACCGCTTACGAGGAGCGAATCACCCAACTTGAAGAGAAATTGCAGACCGAGACAGAAGAAAAAAGGAAACTGCAACAGCAATTCGGAACCGAATCCGAAGCGAAGAGTACGGCTGATCAAAAGACCAGCGAGACGATAAAACAAAAGATGGAGGCATACGAACGGGTCATCGCGGCGGCGGAAGAACAACTGAAAAACGAGTCCCGAAGGACATCGCAGGCCGAAGCGCAGCTAAAGGCATTGCAGCAAACAAAAGCCGATGTCGAACGAAAATTGGCCGAGGAAACCGAATACAGGATATCGGCACAGGAAAATCTCAGGACCTATGCCGACCGGCTGGCTGAACTCGAAAAGCGTCAGGCGACTCTTGCCGCCACGAACGGCGAGGTACATAAAAAAATCGTCGCCGAAACCGAAGCGAAAGAGCAGACGCAAAAGCAGATGGAACTGCTGACTGCCGAAATAACCAGGGCCGAACAGGAATTGCGCCAGGAGCGTCAGGCAAGGTTTGAACTGGAACAAAAGCTCAAGGCCCAGACCGACGCGAGATTGAAGGCCGAAGAAAACGCACAGGCGGAGGCGCAAAAACGGACCGAAATCGAGGAAGAACTGAGCATCCAGAAGGAATTGACTGCGCAGGCCAACGCCGAAGCCGGGGTACAAGAAGAGGCAATTGCACAGGAAAGAAAAACGCTGCCGTTCGATATCCGCGAAATACCCGCCCCGAAAAAGACACAGCCCTGCGACTGCTGCGGCCGAAACGACCTTGCACTAAGCGAACTGCACAAAATTGATTCCGGCCACCTCTTCTGCCCCGACTGTTTCGCAGCGTTGAGGCGATAATAGCAATCGAGGGGGATCGCCGAAAATCAGGGCGGAAAATAGATTTGACGCAACGGCAACGCATTACTATACTTGTTCGTTTAATAATGACAGGACCAGCATAACTTCGGAGAATAAGATGGATAAGAACAAAATCATCGCAGAAGGTATAACATTCGATGATGTGCTGCTGATACCCTCCAAGAGCGACGTAGTGCCAAGCCAGGCCGACACAAGAACACGCCTAACGAACAACATCACGATAAATATCCCCCTTGTCTCGGCGGCGATGGACACCGTTACCGAAGCGTCATTGGCAATAGCGCTGGCACAGGAAGGCGGAATCGGAATAATCCACAAGAACCTCGCCATCCAGGAACAAAAGCGGGAGGTTGTGAAGGTCAAACGCTCGGAGAACGGCGTCATAATAGACCCGATTACATTGTCGCCCGATGACCCGGTCCGAAAAGCACAGCAGATGATGAACGAGCAGAACGTCTCCGGCATACCGATTGTCGAGGGCAGAAAACTGCGGGGAATCCTGACCAAAAGAGACCTCAAATTTCTCAAGGACTACGACGCCAAAATCAGTTCAGTAATGGTGAAAAATAACCTCGTAACAGCCCCGCCAAACACCACGCTCGAACAGGCCAAGGGAATCCTGCAGGAACATAAAGTTGAAAAGCTGCTGTTGGTCAACGACGACGGCAACCTGACGGGCCTGATAACAATGAGAGATATCGACAGGGTCGAGCGGTATCCGCTGGCGGCCCGCGACCAGAGAGGCCGATTGAGAGTCGGAGCTGCAGTCGGCGTCCACGATTATGAGCGAGTCGAGGCCCTGATAGCAGCCGAGGTAGATGTGATAGTTGTCGATACGGCTCACGGCCATTCGCAAAATGTCATCGACACCGTAAAATCAATTAAGAGTAATTACAGTATCGATGTCATCGCGGGCAATATCGCAACCGCCGACGCCACCAAAGACCTCATCGATGCCGGAGTAAACGCCGTAAAAGTCGGAATCGGCCCCGGGGCAATATGCACAACGAGAATTATCTCAGGCGCGGGTATGCCGCAGGTATCAGCAATACTGAATTGTGTCTCCGTAGCGAACAAATATAACATACCCGTTATCGCCGACGGCGGCATTCGCCACTCCGGCGATATAACCAAGGCGATTGCAGCCGGCGCCTCAAGCGTGATGCTCGGTTCGCTCTTCGCGGGCCTAAGGGAAAGTCCGGGCCAGTTAGTCATCTATAAGGGCAGGCAGTTCAAAGAATACAGGGGGATGGGTTCTCTCGGTGCGATGATAAAAGGGTCAGCCGACAGATACGGGCAAAAAAGCACCTCCGCCAAAGACAAGCTTGTCCCCGAAGGAGTCGAAGGACTGGTGCCGTATCGCGGATCGCTTGGCGACTTCGTGTATCAGCTCGTTGGCGGTCTAAGGGCGGGAATGGGCTACTGCGGAACCAGAAGCATAGAAGAGTTAAGAACCAAATCGTATTTCGTCCGCGTAAGCTCCGCCTCGGTCAGCGAATCGCACCCGCACGACATTAAAATAACAAAAGAATCGCCAAACTATTCAACAGTCGAACCACTTGAGGACTAAACAAATTGTTCATAGTCCATTGTTCGTAGTTCATTGCAACGAACAATGAACAGAGAACAACGAACGGAAAACAATGAGTCACGAAACAATTGCGGTTCTCGACTTCGGCAGCCAATACGTGCAGCTCATCGCTAGACGAGTCCGCGAGCACAACGTTTACTCTCAAATCTTCCCGGCATCAACTCCCGCAAAAACACTGGAGAAAGAAAACCTCAAAGGAATAATACTCTCCGGCGGCCCTGCCAGCGTCTATGACAAGGACGCGATAAAATGCGACGAGAAAATTTTTGACCTGGATGTCCCCATCCTCGGCATCTGCTACGGTATGCAACTCGGCTGTCAGATTCTCGGCGCAAAGGTCGTCCCCGCAAAAAACAGGGAGTTCGGCAGGACAAACCTCACCATCACCAGCAAAACCGGCCTGTTCGCGAACCTCCCGGGTTCGACAACCGTCTGGGCAAGCCACGGCGATCAGATTGAAGACGCCAACCATAATTTCGTCAAGCTCGCACAAACAAAGACCTGCCCGTTCGCCGGTGTAAAACACAAAAAAAAGAAATTCTTCGGCGTCCAGTTTCACCCGGAGGTTTCGCACACCCCCAAAGGCGCAGTTATCCTGAAAAATTTCCTCTACGATATCTGCGGATGCGCAGGCGACTGGAAAATGAGCGATTTCGTCGGCGATACCGTCAAAAGAATCATCAAACAGGTCGGCGACCACACGGTTGTCTGCGGCCTCAGCGGCGGCGTCGATTCCTCCGTAACAGCCGCCCTGCTCCACAAAGCAATAGGCGACCGGCTCGTCTGCATATTCGTCGATAACGGCCTCCTCCGCAAAAACGAACGCCAGGAAGTCGAATCCACCTTCCGCGACCACTTCCACATCAACCTGCGCGTCGTTGACTGGTCAAAACAATTCCTCTCAAAATTAGCGGGCGTCACCGACCCGCAGCAAAAACGAAAAATCATCGGCGCGGAATTCATCGCCGCCTTCAAATCCGAGGCATCCAAAATCAAAAACGCCAAATTCCTCGCCCAGGGAACTCTGTACCCAGACGTCATCGAGTCCGGCGCCAAAGATGGGAATCCCGCAGCGAATATAAAACTGCACCACAACGTCGGCGGATTACCCAAAAAGCTTGGCTTTGAATTAGTCGAGCCATTAAGAGACCTGTTCAAAGATGAAGTGAGAGTCGCAGGCAAATACCTCGGCCTGCCCGAACACATCGTTTGGCGTCATCCCTTCCCCGGGCCGGGACTTGCGGTGCGGGTAATAGGCGAAATAACGCCCAAACGGCTTGAAGTCCTGCGTGCAGCAGACGAAATCCTAATCGACGAAATCAAATCCGCAGGCCTTTACAGAAAAATCTCGCAGGCCCTCGCCGTCCTTGTCCCCGTGCAAACCGTCGGCGTGATGGGCGACGGCCGAACTTTCGAAAACGTCATCGCAATCCGCGCCGTCGAAACGCCCGATTTTATGACCGCCGATTTTTCGCAGATACCGTATGAGGTGCTGGGACTTATTGCCAGCAGAATCATAAACGAGGTCCGCGGCGTCAATCGCGTCGTTTACGATATCTCCAGCAAACCCCCCGCGACAATCGAATGGGAATGACCGGATACCATATTGCGCTTCTTAATTGTGATTTTTCTTCATCACGCCTTGTGAAACGTTTTTAATCGCCGCAAGCCAAATCCTTTGCGTTTTTTGCCGCAATGGATTACAATCACCGCGGGCAGCATAAGTCATTTGGTTAAACCTGTTCGGCTGCGTTCGGAGCGCGTTGTTGGCCGGACCGGGATTGCAATTAATGTCGAAAAAAGGTATGAAATGCCGATAGTGACATTTTATTTTCAACTGCACCAGCCGTTCCGGCTGCATCCCGCAAGGGACAAGTTCATCTGGGATGAGATGAACAGGGAAGTGTTCGAAAAGGTCTCCCACAAATGCTATCTGCCCGCCACAAGAATGTTCACAAAACTCATCGAGGAAAATCCCGCCTTCAAAATCACCTTCAGTATGTCGGGCACTTTCCTCGAACAAGCACAAATGTATAAGCCCGAGGTAATCACCTGCCTTCAGCAGTTGCTCGCCGCCGGCAAAGGCAAAAACCAGGTCGAATTTCTCGAAGAAACTTATTACCATTCCCTTTCCAGTTTGTTCTCCGACGTGCACAGGCAGGAATTCAGAGACCAGGTCGCCCTGCACAGGGGCAAAATGGAAGACCTCTTCGGCATCAAGCCGACTTCTTTCAGAAACACCGAACTAATGTTCAATAACGATATCGCGTATGTCGTTGCCGATATGGGATACAAGGCGATGCTCTGCGAAAAACGAGCCGATATGTTCGGCCGCAAAGATGGCAAACTCGTCTCCCCCAACGCCGTCTTCCGCGCAAAATCCGGCAACCTCATCGTCATCCCCAGAAACAGGGAACTCTCGGACGACATCGCCTTCAGATTCCCCCACACGCCCGTCCCCGCCGAACTCTACGCCAAGAACATCGCCGAAATCGACGGCGAAGCCGTCCTCCTCGGCTACGACTATGAGCATATCGGCGAACATATCTGGGAAGACAAAGGCATCTTCGAATTCTGGAAAAAGCTTCCCAGTGAGCTGGCAAAATACGAAAGCATCAGAATGGCAAACCCCACCGAGGTTGCCGAACTGTTCAAAAACGCCGATTGCCCCACCGTCGATATCCACGGCTTATCGACCTCTTCCTGGGCCGACGCCGCAAGGGACACCTTTGGCTGGCTCGGAAATAAAACCCAGCAGGAATTCTTCTCCCGCATTCAATACCTCGAAAGAAAAGCCAAAACCGCAGGCGGTGAGTTACTAACCAAATGGCGACACCTCACCACCTCAGACCATCTTTATTTTCTCCACGAAAGCACCGGCTCTGACCAGGCAGTCCACTCTTATTTCAGCCCTTACGGCACAATCAGCGAAACAGTCCGAACTATCGCCGACAAGCTCTGGATGCTCACGAGGTCTCTCGAAAAATTCACTATCCTCAAAAAATATACCCGGACCCCCGTAATTATCATCAGTCCCGAAACTGACCGCCTGCCCACCAAGGGTCTGGGCGATTTCGCCAAATACGTCTCCGGTAAATCAGGCGGTATGGGCGAGGTCGTCGCCGCCTTATGCAGGGGGCTTTCGAACAGGGGCGTCAAGACCTACATTATCACGCTCAATCTCCAGAGAAAGTTTATGGCGCAGTCGGGGACGAGCAGGGAGGAGTACATCGAGAACTTATACCACCTCCCACGCGACAAGATAAAAATTGTCGATTCCTCACTCTTCGAAAATTATATGAGCGCCTACGATGGCGACCCCCGCGCAACCGCCGCCGAATTCCAGAGGCAGATTAAACGTTTCCTCATCGGCGAAATCCTCTCCAAGCACGAGGGCAGGGGCATCATTCATTCTCACGACTGGATGGCTGGCGGCATCATCACCGCCTTCGCCAAATTCCGCAGCATCCCCGTCCTTCATACCGTCCATAACTCCCACACCGGACATATTCCTCTCGAGATGTTTGGCGGGGTGAACCTAAGCGAGCTGTGGAGCAACTTATACATCTCCAGCGACTTCGGCCGCGAATGTGTTGATTGCCAGGCCACTGCCATTAAAAACGCCGCGCTCGTCAACTACGTCGGCGACAGGTTCCTTCAGGAAACAATCCAGGATTACTTCTTAGACAGGAACTTCATACCCTTCAGCGTCAGGAAAGAAACCAAAGCCAAATACCGTTACGGCGGCGCACTTTCAATTCCCAACGGCATATCGCCCTCAGTATATCCCGAAAACCAGGAAGAAAACCCCGATGTTGATAAGCCGGGACTCGCGAAAACATTCGGGCCAGGCGACCACGTTATAGAAGCCAAAAAACTTAATCTACTCAAATTCCAGAAGAAAACGGGGCTGAAAGTCGATCCCGAAGCAATTCTGCTTTTCTGGCCCAGCCGTCTGGACCGTATCCAGAAGGGTATCGAGCTGCTTGAGGATATCGCTTTTAAATTTGTGATTGAGCATCCCGACGTTCAAATCGCTATTGTCGGCAATCCCGTTGGCGACGACAGAACCGACGCCGATATCCTGGGGAAAATCGCCTGCGCATCTGGCGGCAAAATCACCTATTGGCCTTTCAATGACGACCTCAGCACGCTGGGTTACGCTGCGGCAAGTGACGTCTTCGGCGCGTCCCTGTATGAGCCGTTCGGCCAGATTGACCTGGTGGGAAACCTATACGGCGCGACAGCCACCAATCGCGATACAGGCGGCTTTCATGACAAAATCGTCCCCTTGCGGCTGAAAAAAATGGGCGCTCAAGAGGACCAGGGCAATGGAATCCTTTTCGAAAATTACGACGCGGGCGGCCTGTGGTATGGGCTGGAGCTGACCGTGCAGAATCACAGGTTCTTCAGGAAAGACCAGCAGGAATGGGAAAAGCAGGTCAAAAGAATTATGAAAGACGCCCGGAATAACTGGGGACTAAATAACATGATGGCCGGCTATCTCGCGGCCTATGAGAGGATACTGGGGTATCCGGTTGTTTAATTAACGTATAGCGTTCAGCGGACAGACACGTAGCGGAGCGCAGGGCCCGCTTCGGAAATCCGCATCCGATTTTATTTGCTCGGCCTCATTCCATAGTTTCGGCCAATACCGGCAAGTCATTCTCAGTCCCGGCCAATAAGAAATTCAAGGTAAAAGCCGACGAGGACACATCCTATCTTTGTCTCTACCACTAACACCAAACTAACTGGCAGATAAAGTCCCGCCCTATGATTTCTCTGGAAACCCCTCGAAACGTCTTATAATAATGCCAATATCGCAAAAATAAGTGGTGCTTATCGGAAGCGAATCCTATGAGATATCAAGGCCGCCTATAAAATACCACGCAACTACACTAAAAACAGGGTTTTCGGAATAAATTTTTTATGCTTGACAAACCCCGTGTCCGACAGTTAAATTAGGTCAATGAGGTAATTTAGATAGACCGGTGAGGAAAGGGTTGAGAAAACAGGAGAGTGTGAAATGAAGGAGCTATTCACA
>Ga0187878_1001587_pt1 | contig 21723 bp, 23 predicted proteins | sample June2016WEW_17_1_FD_132979 | JGI IMG/M metagenome (GOLD analysis project Ga0187878, IMG submission 132979) | Peatland microbial communities from SPRUCE experiment site at the Marcell Experimental Forest, Minnesota, USA - June2016WEW_17_150 | ecosystem: Environmental > Terrestrial > Soil >...
CCGTAGTTTTGGGATTGGTTCCTGGAAGAACCCAATCCAATCTATCAGAGGCTCAGCCTGCTCACGTCCCGGCGCAGGCCCCGCAACGGGCAGGCAGTTGCGGCGCTAATTTGGACAAGAGTGTTATTGATCGGGCCCTATGCGAAGAGCCATTTCTCGACGTTTTCGCTGCCTCACCGGCGGAACGTCAGCCGGTTATCAGCGGCGTCTGTCGGCGCCGTAAGCCCAAGGTGGGTGATCGGTTTGTCTACAGGACGCGGATTCATCCGCTCGTCGCCAGGCAGTTTGGTATGGATCAGCATCCACCACTTTACTTTGTGGTCGCCGCTATGCGTGTAGAGAAGGTCTATGAGTCCCACGAGGCCGCGAGTTGCCATTTCGCCCCGCGGCGGTACGTTGCGGCTCCAAACCCCACGCCGCACCCACCAAACCTCGTCCACACTCTGGAACCTGTTGCGGCAGCCCGCCGCGATAGTTGCATAGTGTTCCGAGCGAGCACATCGGGGTTGTCGGCCATCGGATATCGGGAACGGACTCCGTTAACGCCCCTGGAGTCTACCGAGTCCGATCGACAAAACACCTACCGCGATTACCGAAGGAGGATGTACGATCGCAAGCTACACGCCGCGCTGTGTCGAATCGAAATCGTGAATGGCAGGGAAGCGCTGGCGCTCGACCCTGCGCGTGCACCTGTTCTCTCTGCTGACGAATGCGAAAAGTGGAGAGAATCCGGCAATGGTCGGTGCATTCCCGAGGAGTTTGCCGCGAACCTACGGGGCCGCATTGCCGCAGCTGGCCAAGTCGTGCCTTGAGGGAACCGGCGTTTGGAGGCACTCGGAAGCTGTGCGCTCGTGGCACAAAGGGGCACTCACAGGTGCCGTGGGGCACCTTGAGAGGAAGAATGGGGGACCATTCCCTCCCAGGAAGACGGGACTTAAGGTGGAAAGGCCGATGAAATGAAACTTCTGATCGTTACCGAGTCCGAGTATGGAAGCACGGTTCAGCTACGCACCGTTCAGCTTTACGTAGTAGTAGCTGAGATTGTTAGAGGGTACTTCAGTAATACTATGGCGCCCCTGGTGTGCCTTATGAATGACGGCAGGTTTACGACGCCAGAAAAGGGAATGATAGACTTCTGCAACCTGTACTCAGGCAACACAACAGGCTTCGTTGGCATCTTAGAGGCAAGCGACGAAGAGATCAATGTCCTTCGCGATGCCGGCTACAAACGACTCCATGACTTAAGAACGGCCACCTTAGCAGCGTTTCTGGAAGAACACGGATTATCCGGTTCGGGGCCTCCCAAAACCTGCCTTTATTGAAGCAATCCAACGTCTTCGGGCTGAAGCAATCCGGGACGTCCAGCACAGTCGGACAGCATCTGGGCCATCCGGGAAGTGGCCTATCGCTTGTCAGTGTCACGCGGGCGCGCCGTCTGCGGCCGGAAGCCCCTGTAGATCGTGACGGCCGCTGCGAGTACCATCAGCGCGCCGCTGAGGAGTGGCAGAGGGAGCCGCCGGGGGGATCCGGCGGCCGTGGCCACGAACGCGTAAGTCATGGGGGCAGGGAAGGGAACGGTTGGCGGTGGCCAGGGCCACTTCTCCGGCGGAACCCGGCCCGGCAAGGGATGCGATGGCGCCGTGGGTAGCGATTTGTACGTACAATCTGCTACCATCGGTGGTGTGGTCATCTCGGGGTTTGAGTGGGACGATGGCAACATCCCCCATATCGCGAGGCATGAGTTCACCCCAGACGAGGTGGAGGAAGTCTTTGCGGGCGACCACAAAGTCAGGCGAACCGGCCAGAAGCGGTACATCGCTTTGGGTGAGACTCTCGACCACCGCCTGGCTTTCGTGGTGTTTCGCCGTTCGCCTGGAGGCCGAATCCGGGTGATCACGGCTCGGGACATGGACGATGGTGAACGGCGGCTATTCCGCCGCAAGTAGGTGCATCGAATGAAGAAAAAACTCCCGCCGGCGAAGGGACCTCTTCCGAAGTTCCGCTCGGACAAGGAGGCCGCCGAGTATTTCGAAGCGCATTCCGTGGCGGAGGTGTGGGACCAACTACCCGCGGGTCAGCAGGCTAAGCCGTCTGCGGCGCTGGCAAAGTCGATTCGGGAGCGCCACGCTCGTGCCAAATCTCCCATCTCGATTCGGTTGGCCCCCGAACAGATCGCGGCGGCAAAACAGATCGCGGAGGCGAAGTCGGTCGGCTACCAGACGCAGTTGCGGATGTGGATTGCCGAGGGGATTCGGCGCGAGGCGAAGCGAGCCTGATCCTCCGGAGATTGACCCACTGGTTGTCAGTGACACGCGGGCACGCCCGCGAAGCCCCGGTAGATGGTGACGGCTGCCGCGGCCAGCATCAGGACCCCGCTGACGACGTGCAATGGGACGCGGCGGAGGATGCGGCGGGCGGCCAGCGCCGAGATGGTCAGCGGGACGGCGGTCGTGATTCCCAGCACCAGCATCGTGCCGGCGCCCTGGAGTGGCGAGGCGGTGGCCGCGGCCATCGCCACGAAGGCGTAGGTCATGGGGCAGGGAAGAAAGCCGTTGGCGGTGCCTAGAACCAGTTTTCCCGCGGGCCCCTGTCCGGCCAGCGCCGTGATGGCGCCGGCGGCCCGCGCCAGCACTCCGACCCCGACTATCGAGTCCCGGAGGACCCCGAGCGAGTGCAGACCGACGAGCAGCAGTAGTGCTCCCGCGCCAATCGCCAGAACGCGCTCCGCCCCTGCGCCGAAGTGCAGCACGGATTCCCCCAGCGCTCCGGCGAGCGCGCCGAGCAGAAGGTAGCTCGAGGTCTTGCCCGCCAGGTAGAGCGGCAACCCGCGACCGCCCACCAGCGCTGCCAGCGGCCCGCACATCCCGGCGCAGTGCAGGCTGCCGGAGATTCCCATCAGGAACAGCAGCGGCAGGTTCAATGTGAAGCTCCTGGAGGCGGGCCGACCAGCGCGGCCAAGGGAAGGTGCCGGTTGTGCGCCATCCAGCCCCAGCCGAATCCTCCGGCGAACCCCGCCGTGATGAGCGCCTCGATCAGAAGCGGCGCGCTTGCCCCGCTCCAGATCGAAGGAACGATCCAAACGTAGCGCTCCAGCCAGAGCATCGCCAGAATCCAGCACGCAACCGCCATCAACCGCTTGGGCTTGCGCTTCAGGTCCTTGCTCAGCAGGACCACCAGCGGAACGATGAATGCGCCGTAGGTCGCGGTCCAGGCTAGCGGGGCGTAAGGCATTCGGTAGTAGCGCCGGATCACGAAGGCGATCTCCTCGGGCAGGTCGCCGTACCAGAAGACCAGCCATTGCGCCCAGAACAGACCGCCGGTCAGGAGGCAGAAGCCGAACAGCAGGCGGCCCAGGTCGTGAGTCTCGTCGGCGGTGAGATGGTGGAAGAGCGCCGCGGCGATCGCCAGGAACGCCAGCGCCGCGTAGAAGGCGCTCACGAAGAAGTACCAGCCGAACAGGGTGCTGTACCAGCTCGGGTCGAGCGACATGACCAGATCGAACCCGATCAGCGAGTAGCCCAGGCCGAAGGCGATGAGCAGCACCGGAGCCAGCACGCGCGTCCGCCGGGTGCAGCGCTCGGCATCCTCGGCGGGGTGCAGGACCGGCCGCTGCGAGTAATGCACGTAGGCCGCGCTGAGCGCGAACAGGCCGGCGAAAACCAAAAGGTCGCGAGTCCCCAGGAACGGCACGCTCAGCCAGAGGCGCTTGTCCGCGACCGGCGTGCGCGCCCACACGAAGATGCTGCTAGCGCCGAAAAGCATCATCGCCACGAACAGCACCAGCGAAACCGGCAGGAAAAAGACCAGGCTCTCGCCCATGCGGCGGAAGGCGTCGCTCCAGCGGCCTTTCGAGACCTGGTAGGCGGCGGCGAAGACCACGCCGGACTGCACGATGCCGGTCCAGAACAGGAAGTTGAGCAAGAACGCCTGCCAGGCGCGCACCGGCTGCCCCAGCGCCAGCGCGACCACGAACGTGGCGACCCCCAGCGCCAGCAGGGCCTGGCAGACTCGTAGTTTGGTCCGTGTCTCGTTCACGGCCGTTGCAGCTTTCGAACGTAGTTGACCACGTGCCAGCGCTCGGCGGGCGCGAGCGCCTCGGCCAGCGGCGGCATGATGACGCCGCCGTACCGGATCGCGTAATAGAAGAGTCCGTCACGGGCTTCCACGTATTTCCGCGCGGTGAGGTCGGCCGGGCGGGAGATCTTCGCCGCCACCGGGCCGTCGCCGCGCCCGGAAGCGCCGTGGCAAGGCTGGCAGTAGATTGTGAACAGCTTCTGACCCTGCGCGATGGAAGCGGGTGTCGCGGCGATCGGGTTCGAGGCTTCGCGCGTCACCGGCGGCTCGACGCCGATCGTCGGCACCGCGCCCTCGGCCAGCGGGAGCGGGTCTTTCTGCGGGCGGAAGGAGGGCTGGTCGACCATGTCGTCGCGGATGCGCACGTCGCCGCCGCTGGGATAGCGCTCGCAAGACGCGAGCAGAAGCAGCATTGCCAGCGCGCTACACCTCCACATACTTCACCTCTTCCGCGCCCAGCGAGAGCAGCCTGCTCTTGGTGTCTTCGATCTCGTCCTGGCCGCAGATCACCTGCAAGCCGAAGCGGTTGCCCGTCAGGCGGGGATCGTAGCCGCGTCCCACCTGAATGCGCGGCAGCCGCGCATTGAGCAGCATCCCGAGCACGGTGAACAACGCGCCGAACAGGATCGTGCAGATATAGGCGATGACGGCGAACGGCGTGAGCGAGACCAGCGGCTTACCCCCGACGATCAGCGGATAGTGTTCCGCGAAGCCGATGGTGAGCGCCCAGCCGGCCACGAATCCGATCAGGCCGCCTGCCAGCGTGAACCGCCGCACCGGGCTTGGCCTGGCCTCCAGAAGCTCGTCCACCTGGTGCAGAGGCACGGGCGAAATCGTGCGAATTTCGTGCGCTCCCCGCAGCGCTTTGACCGCGCCCAACAGCGCATCAACCTCGACGTAGAATCCGATCACGCTGTGGGCGGTCATTGGCTTTCTTTCACCTCCCACATCGAGACCACCGGCAGCACCTTCGCGAACACCAGGAACAGCAGGAAGAACCAGGCGAAGCTGCCCGCCAGAATGGAAAGCTCGGGCCAGCGCGGCAGGTATCGATGCCAGGTGAACGGGTCGTAGTCGCGCGCCAGCGAAGTCACGATGATCACGAACCGCTCGAAGAACATCCCCACGTTCACCAGCAGGCACAGCGCGACCAGCCACGGCGTGCTGTGGCGGACCTTATTAAAGAAGAACAGCAGCGGCGCCCCCACGTTGCAGGCCACCAGCAGCCAGAGCGCCCAGGCGTAGTCGCCGAACGCGCGGTAGAAGAAAATCGAGCGCTCGTAGACGTTGCCGCTGTACCAGGCGACGAAGAACTCGACGCCGTAGGAATACCCCAGCAGCATTCCGGTGACGATCATGAGCTTGGCCATGTTCGCCAGGTGCTCCTGGGTGATGTAGGCATCGAGGCCGAACAGTCGGCGCATGGGAATCACGATGGTCAGCACCATCGCCAGGCCGGAGTGAATCGCGCCCGCCACAAAATAGGGCGGAAAGATTGTCGTGTGCCAGCCGGGCACGATCGACATGGCGAAATCCCAGGAGACAATGCTGTGCACGGAGATGACCAGCGGCGTGGCCAGGCCCGCCAGAAAGACGTAAGCTGCCGCGTAGTGCCGCCACTGGCGGTCGGTGCCCTGCCAGCCCTGCGCCAGGAAGCCGTACACCTTCTCGCGCCAGCCGCGGCTGCGGTCGCGCACGATGGCCAGGTCCGGCACCATGCCGGTGACGAAAAACAGCAGGCTGACGATCAGGTAGGTGGAGACCGCGAACACGTCCCAGACCAGCGGCGAGCGGAAGTTGGGCGAGAGTCCGCCCATCTGCGCGTAAGGCGTCAGCCAATAGGCCACCCAGGGACGGCCCAGGTGGATCAGCGGGAACAGGCCGGCGGTCATCAGCGACAGGACGGTCACGGCTTCCGCGCTGCGATAGATCGAGGAGCGCCAGCGCACGCGGAACAGGAACAGCACCGCCGAGATCAGCGTGCCGGAGTGCGCAATCCCAACCCAGAAAACGAACAGCGTGATGTAGACGCCCCAGCCCACGGGCCAGGAGATGCCGGCCACGCCCATGCCATGCCGGAGCTGATAGCTCCAGGCGTAGCCCCCCCATGCCGCGATCGCGGCCAGGCACGCCAGCACGATGTAGTAGGCGCGGCCCGCCGGACGCATGGTTTTCACGAGATCGGCGTCGATGCGCGTGTACTTCATGCGCGCCGCTCCCGCCGGAGATACCGAACCGCGGGCCGCGTGTTCAGTTCCTCCAGCACCGTGTACCGTCGCGGGTTCTCGAGCGTTTTCGATACGCGGCTGGACGGATTATTCAGGTCGCCGAAGACGATCGCGCCAGTGGGACAAGACTGCGCGCAGGCCGGAACGACGTCGCCGTCGGCCAGCGGCCGGCCCTCGCGCCGGGCGCGGTCCTTGGCCGCGACGATGCGCTGTACGCAGAAGGTGCACTTCTCCATCACGCCCCTGCTGCGAACGGTGACGTCGGGGTTGAGCTGCCAGTCCAGCGGGGCGGGGAAGTCGGCCGGGAACCAATTGAAGCGCCGCTGCTTGTACGGGCAGTTGTTGGCGCAGTAGCGCGTGCCCACGCAACGGTTATAGATCTGCGCGTTCAGGCCCTCGGCATTGTGGACCGAAGCGAACACCGGGCAGACCGGCTCGCAGGGGGCCTTGTCGCAGTGCTGGCACATCATCGGCGCGTAGTCGATTCGGAGCGGCTCTGTGACCGCGCTGCCGGGGCCGAAGAAGCGCTCCAGGCGTATCCAGGACATGTGCCGGCCGCGGCCCACCTGCTCCTTGCCAACCACGGGAACGTTGTTCTCGGCGTAGCAGGCGGTGACGCAGGCGCTACAGCCATTGCAGGCGTCCAGGTCAACCGCCATCGCCCAGCGGTGCCCCTCGTACTTCCGCGGCGGGTACAGCGAGATCTCCGGCGGCGGCTCGGCCGGCGAAGTGCGTACGATTCCGCGCCCTTCCTGCAAATTGTGCCCGGGGATGATGACCAGGCCGTGCGCCTTCCGGACCAGGCTGATTTCGACCGGCTCGCCGCTCCAGTTTTCGCCTAGCAGCCGGGCGGCGTTCACGCCGACGCCGGTGGCGTAACGGCCGAACGCAGTGTGCCCCTGGCCCAGCGGCATGGCCACCGCGCCCGGTTGGATTCCGGGGTAGACGTAGGCCGCGGTCTCGACCTGGCCGTGCTTCGTGCGCACTCGCACGCGGTCCCCCGTGGTGACGCCGAGCTTCGCGGCATCCTGAGGATTCACCTCGACCCAACTGTCCCAGACCACCTGGGTGATCGGGTCCGGCAGTTCCTGGAGCCAGGGCCGGTTCGCCCCGCGCCCGTCGAAGTGCGCCAGCGAGGGATAGGTCTGGAGCACATAGGGCTTGTTTTCGAGCGCCGGCGCCACACCAACGTCGGACTTCAGCGTCACCCGCACCTCGGGCACGTCACGCCAGTAGCCGCCGCGCTGGAGCGCCGCCGTGAAATCCTCCGGCTCGCGCCAGCGATTGCGGAGGAATTCCCGGAAGGTCGTTTCGGGCTTGAAGTTGGCCAGGCGGAGGAGAACGTCGCCCAAGTCGCGCGTATCGAAAACCGGCCGCATCGCAGGCTGCTGGAGGCAATGGATGCCGGTCCAAGGCTCGTAGTCGCCCCAGCTTTCGAGCGGCGTGTGGATTGGCAGCACCACGTGCGCAGTCTCCGTCGTCTCATCCGGGAACGACGCCAGCGCCACCAGGAACGGCGTCTTGCTGAGGAGATCCGGCATCCAGTACGCTGGATTTGCGCCCGCCACCACCACGGCCTCCGTCGCTGCCTGAAGCTGAGCGCGCGACGCCAGCTTCCCGAGCGCCGAGGTCCGGTCGAACCGCACCGTGCGGTTCAGAGCCCCGATGGCCGCATTGAGCCGGTTCACCGCGACGGCTGTGAACAAGCCGTTCTGGTCGCAGCACGCCGTTCCACCTGTGACGACGATCGACGGCCCCGCGCGCAGCTCCTTCGCCAGGCCCGCGATAACGAGCCCCTCCGCTCCTGGCTGCACCGGAATCCACTCATCCGCGCGCGCTCCGGTCAGCGACAACCGCGATCCCACGTAGATCATGCGCGCACCCGCGCGCCGGGCTTCGGCGATCCCGCGAGCGTAGCCCACCGGTGAAACGAACGTCTCGATCACGTCCGTGCCGAAAACGACAATCGTCTTGGCTTCCGCGAACCGCAGCACGGGGAGCGACGGGATGCCGAAGCAGATCCGGTTGGCCTCGCGCAGCGTCGCGTAGTCGATCGCCTCGAATTGCAGGTGCCGGCCGATCATCCCGGCCAGCTCCTCGATCGCGCCGGTCACCGAGCCTGTGATTACCGTGACCGGCTTGCCGGCCAGACCGGCCTGAACACGCTTGAGAGCCTCGTCCCACGACGCGGGCTTGAGTTTCCCGCCCTCGCGCACCAGCGGCGAGCGCAGCCGGTCCGGGTTGTACAGGCCCTGAACCGCCGCCTGCCCGCGCGCGCACAGGCCGCCGCCGTTCACCGGGTGCTCCAGGTTGCCCTCCACCTTGTGAACGCGCCCCTCTCGCACCCGCACCTCGATGCCGCACCCGGCCGGGCATTCGCGGCAGGTCGAGCGGAACCACAGCGCGTGCCCGCGCACCATTTCTTCCGGCGGCACGACGTAGGGCACCAGCGCGTCGGGCGCAGTCGTCGAGCAGCCCGTCAACCCGGCCGCGCCGCCGATCCCGAGAATCTTCAGAAAATCGCGCCGCTTGGTGCTCATCGGTGACACGTATAACAGTCGATGGACGCCCGCCTCTGGCGGTGGCAGGAAACGCAGCGGTCCATGTTCAGAGAATGATCCAGCCGCACTTGAACCATGGTCTCCACCGGGCCATGGCACTCCTGACACGGAATACCTTTCATGACGTGCGGCGAATGGTTAAAGAAAACGAAATCCGGCTCCTTGACGATGCGCGTCCAGCGGATGGGCGTCTTCCGGTCCCAGTATCCGCGCAGCCGCACGATCTCCGGCTTCATCGCGGCCACGGTCTTGTGGCAGCCCATGCAGAACTGGACCGAAGGAATCCCGGAAACGGTCGAGCGCCGCGCGCCGTTGTGGCAGAACTGGCAATCGATCTTGTAGTCGCCGGCGTGGATCTTGTGGCTGAAGGCGATGGGCTGCGCGGGCTCAGCCGCCTGAAGCAGGGAGCAAAACGCCACCACTAGCAGCGCCCTCATTTCGCCTCCCCGCGCAACTTCTTCGCCAGCGCTTCATCCACTGGCCCGGCCTTGTTTCCCCAGGACGAGCGCACGTAGGTCAGCACCGCCGCAATCTCGGCGTCGGTCAACTGCTCGCCGATCGGCGGCATGGTGTTGTTGAAGCTCTTACCTTTGACTTGGATGGGGCCGCTCAGCCCGTCGAGCAGGATGCGAACCACGGCGCTCGCGTCCTTGGCGACCCACTCCGATCCCGCCAGCGGCGGAAACTGTCCCTCGAGACCCGCGCCCGCCGCCTGGTGGCAGGGCAGGCACACGGTGGAGAATACCATTTCGCCCGAGGGCGCCGGGCTCGCCGCAGGTGCCTGCGCCGGCCCGCTCTTCCGGTAGAGTTCGTCCGGGTCGGTGGAGAACGAACCACCGTAGCGCCCAAGGTAGAATCCCATCGCGAAGATCACCACGACCGAGACCGCCCAAACCCACCAGGGCGTCGGTTCCAGCCCGTCCTGTGGCTCCACCTGCTCGCGCTCCAGGAGCGCCTGGTGGATCTGGTAGACGTCCTCGCGCTCAGGATCCCCGAGCAGCGGCGGGAGGGCTTCCGGGTTTTGGTTCTCGTCTCTCATCGCACCGGATAGGTTCGATTCATCGACAGCAGGTATTCGATCAGGTCCAGGCCGTCGCGATTGGCCACGATGACGGCACGGCTGCCCGGCACGTTCACGACGGCATCCGACGGTCCCGCGCTGGTCCGCTCCTCGAACAGCCACGGGAACGGCGGCATCAGCGATTGCGGCGTCACCAGGCGTGGGTTGTACAGGTGCGCCAGGTGCCAGTCGCGACTGGGCTGCCGTGCGCCGATGTTCAGCAGATCCGGGCCGGTGCGCATGGTGCCCAACAGGTGCGGCTGGTCGTAAAAGTAGTCGCCCGGAACCGAGGGCCGGCCCCAGCGCCGCGGCTGGTCCGCGCCGAACCCCTCGGGGCGGGTCTGCTGCGAATGGCAGTAAATGCAGCCCTCCCGGATGTAGACTTGGCGCCCATGCGCCTGCTCGAAGGTGTAGGGCCGCAAGCCCGGCTGCGGCGGCACCGCGGCGATCTGCACCCCAGGCACTCCGACCAGCGCGGCCCACCCCAGGAACAGCGCGGCCAAAACGCCGACGAAGAACACCCAGAGGCGGATGAACATCATGGCGCGGCAACCTCCTCCCGGCGCGGTCCCGTGCGGCGGAGCACCTGCGCGAACAACGCGGCGAAGATCAGGTGGCCCGCGCCGATCAGGATGCCGGATACGCTGCGCAGCATCAGGTAGGGCCGGGTCAGCTCGATCACGTCCGTGAACGGCTTCGCGGCGTTGTTCAGCGCGCGGCCCTGCAGGAACCCGCCCCAGCACGTCGCGTAGACGTACACCGCGATGCCGGCCGCCGTCAGCCAGAAGTGCGCCTCGATCCAGGCGGGCCGCGGCCAGTCCCAGCGCGCCACCCGTGGCGTGATGTAATACATCGCGCCGAACAGGATCATGGTGAGAAACCCGTAGACGCCCAGGTGCGCGTGCCCGATGGTGTAGTGCGTGAAGTGCAACGTTTCTTGCACGCTTCGCAGCGCTTCCATCGAGCCCTGGAAACTCACCGCCGTGTAGCTCATCGCCCCGAACACGGTGAAGCGCAGCGCCAGGCTGGTGCGCAGCATCCGGAAGTTCCCAACCGTCGTCAAGTGGTGATTGACTGCCACCGTCAGCACCGGGATCACCATCATCACGCTGGCGATAATCGAGATGGTCTGCAGCCAGTTGGGCACCGGCCCGCCCACCAGGTGGTGCACCCCGTTCCAGTTGTAGAACAGGGCGAAGGTCCAGAAGCCCAGCAGCGAAAGGTAATAGCTGTAGATGGGGCGCCCGATGATCTTGGGGATGAAGTAGTAGGCCAGCGCCAGGCCCACCGGCGTGAACCACACCGCCAGCGCGTTGTGAGCGTACCACCAGTTGACCACCCCGTGAACCACCCCCGAGTAGATCGGGAGGTTGGCCACCACGTACAGAAGCGGGAACCAGACCACCGAGGCCAGGACGTACCACAGGCTCACGTACACGTGATCGACCTTCCGCAAACTGAAGGTGCGCAGGATCGAGGCCGCGTACAGCAGGAACGCCAGCGCGATCAGAGCAACGGCGGGCAGCGGGAACTCGAGCCATTCGACTCCGGCGGAGTATCCCAGCAGGATGGAACCGACGCCGTAAACCAGTCCGGCGTTCCACAGGGCGGCCGAGGCAAGCAGGCAGGCCCGCCATTGGACGGGAACCAGGCACAGTCGCGACGTGAGCCAGACCAGGCAGCCCGCCCCGGCCAGCGACGCCCAGCCGTACATCACCGCGTTAAGGTGCGCCGGGCGGATGCGCCCGAACGTCAGAGCGGGGATCGAACCGAGCCACTCGGGCGCATTGAACTTCAGCGAGGAGGCGACTCCGAGAGCGGTCCCGGCCAACAGCCACAGGATGCCGGTTCCGAAGTAGAGCAACACCGGGAGCGCAGCCCGTTCGTCCATTTGCCGCCGCAGCGGCAGGAGGGAGTCGGGCCTGTCCCCGGGGACCGTGCTCATCGGGGCTCCTCGTCGTCTCGGAAGATCACCGAGCCGCCGGCGTTGGTGGGATCGAGCTGCCCGTCGCGCACCGCCCAGACGAACGCGGCCAGCGCCACGGCGGCGCCTGCCAGGGCGACCGCAACCAGCACCAGGACAGAGGGCGGGATGTTCATCGGAAGTTAGTATCTTTCCATCCCAATCGGCCGGACGTCAAGTAGGATAAGGCTCCGCCTTATCCTGGCAGGGATAAGAGGCGCTGCGGGCTATTCGCTGAGGCCCCAGGTGATGCGGCTGATCAAGTCGAGCACGCGGTCCAAACCGGCCGGCTCGCACATGATCTCGGCGGGGCTGCGGCCGCCCAAGGCGGGGAGGGCGGTCTCGAGCCAGTCAACGGCCCGCCGTGGGTCGTAGAGGTCGAGCAGGCTTTCCCAGATGCAGCCCAGCTTCTCGCTCCGCTCGGCCGCCTGCGGGCCGGCGCACACGATCCGTGCGACCTCCTCCCGGCCCAGGACCTTCTCGAGATTGGCCTTTCCAGACACAACTATCCCTTGGTTCTGAATTACAACCTGCCTTCTGCGATTCGGCTAGTTCTTGGCGCCGCGTTTCAAGGTCAGGGGCAGGGAACCGGGACCCTGCGTCCAGGTGCCGACCAACTCGTTCCCTTTCAGCTCGCCCGCGAACGTGCCGCCGACAACCTTGAGCTCCAGCGTGATTGCGGAGCCTTTCTGCGTGATGGTCGCGAGCGGCATATCCACCGCCCCCTGGTCCAGGCTGTTGAGCGTGCCGGTCGCTGTGCCGTCGGCGCCATTGGCCAGCTTCACGCGAAGGCGCAGCTTGGATCCGTCTGGCACGGCCAGCGCGCCCTCCCAGGTGCCCTCGAATTCCTTGGTAATCGGAGTGCTCTTAGCCGGGAGCTTTACGTTTGGCTCCGAAGTCCATTTCAGCTCGAAGGTTAGCGCTGCGCCACCCTGGGTGAAACCGCCCTGGATCGCCTTGCCGGAGGGCGAAAGGTCGCCCCGGAAGCTGGGGTCGCCGGGGACGCCGCTCATCGCGAACTCGACCGACGCACCCTTCACTGCGATCTTCGAGAGCGGGAAACCCTTCAAGCCTTGCTCCGGGATATCGATGCTGCCAATCCACTCGCCCTTGTTGTTCTGCGCGAGGTCGACCAGGATCTTCAGTTCGCGGTCCGGAAGCTGAATCGCCCCCTCCCAGTGGCCGGAGCCGGTCGGTTTGCTCTGTGCGGGCGCCAGCAGCGCCGCCACCAAGACTATGAGTACCGCCGAAAAGAAACTCTTCATTTGTTCTCCTGAACAGAATTACGATTCTCGCGGGCGCGCCGTTCCCGCTACTCCCGGAACAGGTGGATCTCCTCGACGTGGCGCGGACGTTGTTCCACGAACAAGCCCAATCCGAGACCCACGGCGGCCAGCGCCAGGGTGGCGATGGAAGTCGCATCGAACCCCCGCCTCCAAAACACCCCCAGCACACAGACCGAGACCCGCAGCGCCCAGGTCAGGGCTTTGCTGTAGGGCTGATCCTGCCGGTGCAGCCGGGCCGCCACCCGGCCCAAAGCGTAGGCAAAAAACACCGCCAGGAAGCCCAGCGCGACGCGCAGCAGTTGGATCGGCACTACTGGCACGATTTCAATTGTAATCGCAGCGAGTTGCCGATCACCAGCGCGCTGCTCGAGAGCATGATCGCCGCGGCCCAGACCGGCCGAAGCAGCCCGCAGGCGGCGAGCGCGAGCGCCGTCGAGTTGTAGGCCAACGTCCAACCCAGGTTCTGCCGCGCGATGCGCCGGGCGCGGCGCGCCAGCTCGAGCAGCTCGGGCAACCGGCGCAACCCCGACTCCAGGAAAACCACGCCGGCCACCTCCCGGGCCACGTCGGTCCCGCCCGCCACCGCGATTCCGACCTCGGCGGCGGCCAGCGCCGGCGCGTCGTTGATGCCGTCTCCGACCATGGCCGCGTCACGCCGCTCGCGAACCCAGGCAGCCTTCTCCTCCGGCAGCAGGCCGCCCGCGAAGTCATCGATTCCAAGCCGCCTGGCCGCGCTCTCGACCGCCTGCTGGCGATCGCCGCTGAGCAGCGCCAATTCGTACCCCATGCGGCGGCACGCCGCCACGGCTTCGACTGCCTCGGGGGCCACGGGGTCGTCTATCAGAATCGCGCCCAGCAGTCCTCCGTCCAAAGAGCACGCCACGCCGCCTTCGATTTCCGCCCTCTCGCCGGTCACCCACCGCGGCTGGCCCAGCAGAACGCGCCGACCGTCCTCGAGTTCCGCCGCCACTCCCAGGCCGGGGACGTCCTCGACGTGGCGGACCGGCGCCGGCGTGATGCCGCTCGCGCGCGCCGCCCGGGCGATCGCGCGCGCCACCGGATGAACCGAGTGGGCCGCCGCTGCCGCCGCCATTTCGAGCACCGTGGGCGCGTCCTGCCCCCTGGCGGGTTCGACGCCCTTCACCTCGACCTGGCCGCGCGTGACGGTGCCGGTCTTGTCGAACACGATCGTGCGGACGCCGGCCAGCCGCTCCAGCGTCTCGGAGGATCGCACCAGGATGCCCCGCCGCGCCGCTCCGGCCAGGGCCAGCACGCTCACCAGCGGGACGGCGATGCCCAGCGCGCACGGGCACGCCACTACCAGCACCGCGAGGCCGCTCAGCCACGCCTTCTCGGGGCTCGATCGCCACCACCAGGCCGTCACCGCGCCGGCCAGCGCCAGTGTGAATGGGACGAACGCCGCGGCCGCGCGGTCCGCCACGCGCTCCAGAGGTGAGCGCCACCGCTGCGCTTCCTCCACGCTGGCGACAATGCGCGCCACCAGAGGCACGCCGCCCGCGGCCTCAATCTCAACTACTCCGTTCAGGCAGATCGAAGCCGCCCGCGCCGTCTCGCCCGGCCCGCGCTCGGCTGGCAGCGGCTCACCCGTGAGCATCGATTCGTCCAGGCTGGCGGCGCCCGCGACGATTCGGCCATCCACCGGGATTCGCTCCCCGCTCCAGACTTCGACGCGCTCTCCAACCTCCACCGACCCAGCCTCGGCCATGACAAAGCCGCCATTGCGCCACACCCGCGCCTGCGGCGGCTGCAATTCGAGCAGGCTCGCTAGCGCCCGCCGGCCCCGGACACGCGCGTTGGCTTCCAGCAACCGCCCGACGGTAACCAGAAGCAGCACCATCGTGGCCGTATCGAAGTACTCGCGGCCGCTCGCGGCGAACACCGACGCGCACGAGTACGCGAAGGCGCTTCCCGCGCCGACGGCGATCAGGCTGTCCATCGAGAAGCGTCTCCGCCGCAGGTCCCGCACCAGGCCGGCCAGGTATGGCGGCGCCAGTATCGCGAACACAGGGATGGAGAAGCACAACAGCAGGCCGCGAACCAGCGCCAGCGCCACCGGCGGCGCCGATTCCATCGAGTACAGGAACAGGCTCAGCACCATGACGTTGGCGCTGAAAAAGCCCGCCAGGCCGATGCGCAACAGCAAGCTCCGCGAGCGCCGCGTCTCCGCGTCTGCCGTGCCTAGCGCCGCTCCGACGATCGCGCACCCGATGCAGCAATACACCGGCCCTTCGGCCGTGCGGCCGTGTACTGGCAGCCCGCAATGCGCACATGTGGGAGTGCTCAGAGAATCAACTCATAGCCCTTCTCGGCGATTTGCGCCCACAGGATCTCCGAGGCGTGGCCGTGGAGGGCGAAGACCTGGCGCGCCAGATCGCAGACCGGCTCGTATCCCTTCTCGTAGAAAACCAGGACCGACGGCCCCGCGCCGCTCAGCACGCAGCCCAGCAGCCCCGGCGCGCGCAGCTTGAGGATTTCATCCAGGCCGGGCACCAGCGGGGCGCGGTAGGACTGGTGGAAGCGGTCCTCCAGCGCCGTCGGAAACGCGCTGGTGCTTCCCGTGGCCACCGCCGCAATCAGCAGCGCCGCGCGCTGCACGTTGAAAACGGCATCGGCGCGCGAATAGCAGTCGGGCAGCACGGACCGCGCCTTGGTGGTCGGCAGGTCGAAGTCCGGCACCACCACCGCCACGCCAAAGCGCGCCGGCAGGTCCAGCCGTACCGCCCGCGCGGCGCCACCGGAATCGATTGCGCTGGCGACGATCGAGCCCAGCACGCACGCCGCGACGTTGTCCGGATGGCCCTCGATGCGCGCCGCTTCATCGAGAATCCGAAGTCGCTTCCAGCCCAGTCCCAGCAGGTTGTCGGCAATCACCACCCCGGCAGTCAGCGCGGCCGCGCTCGAGCCCAGCCCTTTGCCGATCGGGATCTCGTTATGGATCTCCAGCTCGATCGGCGCCAGCGCTTCGCGTACATCCGCCGCCACCAGTTGCGCCGTCTGCCAGATCAGGTTGTCCTCGCCGGTCGGGATGGCTTCGGCTTCACGCCCCGAGACGCGGATCTCGAGCTTCGCGCTGGGACGGAAGCGGCACTCCAGGTAGACCCCCAGCGCCAGGCCCAAGGCGTCGAACCCCGGGCCCAGATTGGCGCTTGAAGCCGGGACTTTGAGAGTGGCCCAGGCCATCCTTTAGCAGAGTGTCACTTTCTGGCCCTCGCGGCACGAGCGGTATACCGAGAGCACGATCTCCAGCGCCTGATAACCCGCCTCGCCCGAGACCAGCGGTTCGCGGCCGGCCTGGATGGCGTCGCCGAAATCCAGGAACTGCCGCTCGAACGGCGCCAGCGAAATCGCCATCGGGTCGGAGGCGCCTGACATCACCTCTTTTTCGACGGGCGCAGGCTCGCCCGCATCGTTCTCGACATCCCAGGCGGTCAGCGTGTCTCCAGAGACGATGGCCGTGCCCTTCGTGCCATGGATCTCGATTCGCTCGGTGTAGCCGGGCCGAAAGGCCGTCGAGGCCTGAATCACGCCGGTAGCGCCGTTCGAGAACTTCAGCAGGGCATTGACCACGTCTTCCGACTCGATCTGGTGCAGCGCGCCAAGCTGCCAGAAGCCGAACAGTTCCTTCACCGGCCCGATCAGCCAGCGCAGCACGTCGATCTGGTGAATCGCCTGGTTGATCAGCGCCCCGCCACCCTCGGTCGCCCAACTGCCCTTGATGGGCCGTGAATAGTACTCCGGCGAGCGATACCACTTCACGTAGGTGTCAGCTTCCAGGATCTGGCCCAGCCGACCGTCCTCGATGGCCTGCTTCAGAAACCGGCTGGAATCGTCGAAGCGGTGCTGGCTCACCACCCCCAGCACGATCCCCGCCTCGCGCGCCGCCGTGATCATCGCCCGCGCCGTCTCCAGGCCAGTCGCGATGGGCTTCTGCACCTGGATATGCTTCTTGTGCCGCGCGCAGGCCTCCAGCGGCTCCAGCCGGAAGTCCGGGAACGTGCACACATCCACGAAATCCACACGCGGATGACGGCAGACATCTTGGTAGCCGGCCACGAATTCCGCGCCGTACTTCTCGGCGAACGCGCGACCCGCCTTCGCGTTGATATCCGTGCAGACCGTCAGCTCGTATCCGATGTTGGAGTAAGCTTGGGCATGCTTGTGAGAGATCGCGCCTGTCCCGATCATTCCGACTCGCACGTCCGGTCTGCCCTCCCGAACTTGGCAGTATAGCGACTCCCGCGTCTCTGGCGCTACCTCGCACCGTTGCGGCCACTCCACCACCCCACGCGTGGTGACGACAGAGGCAGTACTAGGACGGTCACCAAACTGAAGTACCAACCGACATAGCAGATACCATACCGCGTTCCGAAATTACCCCTCGCGCCCGCAACCGGAGCATAATGGTAAGCAATAAGGAGAGTTCTGATGCGAGTGATGATGGCTATGCTGGGGTTGTTTGTGTTGGCTGCGCCCGCCGCCCCGGGAGCCCCTCTCCAGGCGGATGTACTAGTGATTGAGAAGCAACCCTGGAGCGGCGCCCAGCCCCAATCGCCGAGCTTCGCCCCCGGACGTTCTGGCCTGGATTTCGCGCTGGTCCGCGCCTCTGGCTCCAGGGGGCTCACCCTGGCCTTGATCGGAGCGGCGCGAGTCCCCGGACGCTACGGTGAGATCTATCGCGGGCGGATCGACGGCGCTGTCCGGATCGTGGCTGTTGATCTCCGCACCGGGGCCATGTTTGAGAGCTACGCCGAACCCAGGAATGCGGTTCCGCTCTCCGCGGTCCTGAATCCGGACCCTCAGGCGCAGCCCGCGGGAACCCACGACGACCAGGTTGAATGTTACTTCAATATCGACCTGAGGGTCCAACTGGGCCTGCCAGTGCATGCCGCCAAGTACGCCGTATTCGCCTGGCTCGATGAGCTGGTGTCTCCGGTCCGGATTGCGCAAGTGCCCGGAGAGCCCTCTACGGAAAGCGCGCCGAAACCCGTGGATGCCGCCTCCATCGGCGTGCACTTCGGGACCTCTGCCCAGACGCCGCGCGCGGACGAGGGAATTGCCCTGCGCAGCGACGGCTCCAAGGTCTACGGCAACGTCGCACCGTCGGCTCGCCAGAGCATGCTCAGAATCTTGGCGCTCGATTTCCGCACCCGCTCGCTCAGCTCGCTGACTTTTGCGCTGCCCAAGAAGCAGAACGCCTTCGACCTCGATTTGTCCGCTTTGGGCGGCTACGACCCGAACGTCACGGGCACGCAGAAGACCTTCGTGCTGGTCGGCTGGGGCACCACCTGGTCCCCGGTGCTGGTAGTCGGTCGCAGCTCTCGGTGACGGCTGGTCAGGCTGAATATACCAACCTCCCGCCCAGGTACGTCTTCGCGATCCCGATCCGCCGGGCGCCCGCGTCGAAGTTGAATTCCACCAGGTCCGCTCGTTCTCCGGGCGCCAGCCCCGCCTGGCGTGCCGCGATACCAGCGACGCGCGCGGGGTTTACCGTGGCCATGCGCACCGCTTCCGCCAGGCTGAGACCCGCCAGGCACACCAGGTTCGCTATCCCGTCGCACATGCGCAACGTCGATCCCGCCAGCCGCGTCTGCCCGGCCAGCACCACGCGATTCTCGGGCGTCAGCTCCACCTCCTGCTCGCCCAGCTTGTACCGCCCGGGAGCGCAGCAGGCGGGCATCACCGCGTCGGTCACCAGCACGCTTCGATCGATCCCCTTGGCGCGCAAGGCCACCTTCACAAACGAGGCCGGCAAATGGATGCCGTCCACGATGAGCCCAATGGCCAGCCGGTCTTCCGCCAGTTGTTCCCACAGGTAGTTCGGACGGCTCGGCAGCACCGCGCCCGCTCCGTTGCCCAGATGCGTGGACATGCTCGCCCCGGCGCGGACCGCTTCGGCGATCTGCGCGGGGCTGGCATCGGTATGTCCGATCGCCACCACGATCCCTTCGCCGGCCAGGGTCTCGATGTAGCGCGGCGCCTCGGGCCATTCCGGCGCCAGAGTCACCAGGCGGATGTGCCCCCGCGCGGCGTCCTGCATCCGGTGGAATTCGTGCACGTCGGGCCGCCGCACCCAGCGCCGCGGATGCGCGCCGCGCGGGCCGTCCTCCGGCGAAATGTGCGGGCCCTCGACGTGGAAGCCCTCGATGGCTTCTCCTTCCGCCAGACCTTCCTTGGCCGCCGCCAGGTTCCGCAACGCGCCCTGCATGTCCTCGGGCGATCCTGTGATCACCGTGGGGTAGAACCGCGTCACTCCGGTCGAGAAAAGCACCCGAATCGAGCGCCCGATCTCTTCCTGCGCCGCGGCAGGGGAGTTGTAGTCGACCCCGGCGAATCCGTTCACCTGCAAATCGATCCACCCCGGAGCCAGGTACCGCTCTCCGCCCTCCGCCGGGGACACCGACTCGATTCTGGACTGGAAATTGACCTCGGCCGGGCGGCCGCTGAGCGCGTCAATGCCGGAACAATTCATCGCGATCCTGATTTATCGACAGCTTTCCCACATCTCGAGCCCGCTAACTCCAGACAAACACGGGGAATCAAAGTTGTTGATAAGCGGCGCCAGGTCGCTCTTCGCTCTGGCATTCCCACCCGCCGCCCTGCTAAAAAGGGATTGCCTCTTGCGAGCCCGGTCCGGATGAAAATCTCGGGGGAGGTGGTTGTCCGGACCGTGCTCACAGGGTTCCGTTCTCCCATCGGCATTCGCCGGTCTCTCAAACGCTCGCTTCGGCGGGCTGCGCTGCATTCACCACCGTCAGCCAGCCGTGACGATCCGGTTTGGCCCCGTCGATTATGGCGAAGAACTCCTTTTGCAGCCTCTCGGTGACCGGCCCGCGACGGCCCGCTCCAACCTGGATGCGATCGATCGAGCGGATCGGCGAGATCTCGGCCGCCGTGCCGGTGAAGAACACCTCGTCGGCGATGTAGAGCATTTCGCGCGGGATCAGCGTCTCCACCAGCGGAATGCCCAGGTCCTCCGCCAACTGGAGCACCGTCGCGCGGGTGATGCCGGGCAGCACCGATGCGCCCAGCGGAGGAGTCAGGATCTTCCCGTCGCGCACTACGAAAATGTTCTCCCCCGACCCCTCGCTCACGTAGCCCGCCGTGTCCAGACCGATGCCCTCCTGATACCCGTTGGCCAGGGCCTCCATCTTGATGAGCTGCGAATTCATATAGTTGGCGCCGGCTTTCGACAGCGCCGGCAGGGTGTTCGGCGCCAGCCGGTTCCAGCTCGACACGCACACGTCCACGCCCTGCGCGATCGCCTCCTCGCCCAGATACCGGCCCCATTCCCAGCACGCCAAGTACACCTCCACCGGGTTGTGTCCGGGGTAAACGCCCATCTCGCCGTAGCCTCGCAGCACGATGGGCCGGAGGTAGCAGGCGTTCATCCGGTTGACGCGTACCAGCTCGCAAAGCGCGTCGCACAGGTGCGCCGCCGCGAACGGGATTTCCATGCGGTAGATCTTGGCCGACTCGATCATCCGCCGCACGTGCTCACGCAGCCGGAAAACCGCCGGGCCGGAGGCCGTGTCGTAGCAGCGGATTCCTTCGAACACCGAGCTGCCATAGCTCACAACATGGGAAAGAACGTGGATCTTGGCCTCGCTCCAGGGGATGAACTCTCCGTTGTGCCAAATCTTGTCGGTGGGGACTAACATGAAGTCATTATAAGCCAATAGCCACCGGCAAACACGGCGCAGCCCCCCTGCCGCTCGGTGCGCGCGTATCTTGCGCGGGTTCTACTGGCGGTGGCCGAGTTGTTCTTCGATGGCGAGGAGACGTTGCTCGACCTCTTTGCAGTTTTTAATTTTGGGCGCTTGGCGGGCTCAGCGGTAGACCTGGCCGCGGTGATCGATGGCGAGAATGCGGATGGTGTTGGTGGCGCGGGGCTGGAAACGAATACGCCAGTCACCTGCGGAGGCGGCGCTGGCCGAGGTACTGACCTTGGAGGTCCTTGACGTCGCCCTGGCCGGTTTGGGCGTAGCGGGCGAGGTTGTGGAGGATACGAATAGCGGTTTCACGGTCGATGGCGCGGAGGTCGGCGCGGGCGTGGGGTGACCACTGGATGGTCATTCGCGTAAGCCGAATTCGCGGAGCACGTCTTCATGGCGGATGCCTTCGCCGCGCTCAATGGCGGCGATGGCCTCGGCGTCGCGGCGCTGTTGCTCTTCGGTATAGGGCTCGTCGTCGGGCGGGGCGGTGAGGATGGATAGCCAAACGGGGTCGAGGAGCAAGAGGCGGATGTAGCGGAGGGCGCTATCGAGTTGTTCGGGGGAGAGGCGCTGTGCCAGGTCGAGGAGTTGCTGCTGCTGTTCGGACTCGATAGCCATGGCTGATTCCATGATAGCCTGAGTCCCATTCAGTGGCGAAGGCGACTCAGGGCGTTCGGCTCAATGACTTCCGATAACGGATATTATGTAAACTTTGCGGACCCTACGCACCCAGCCATCAGATGCTTCTACAGCTTCAGATTGCGATTTTACAGCCACAGGTCCTGGCGTGTCAACAGTGTCAACAGCGTTTTGAGTCG